>ERZ791875.26-NODE-26-length-208548-cov-19.035757_pt1 | contig 208548 bp, 184 predicted proteins | sample MGYA00510278_ERZ791875 | MGnify/ENA primary metagenome ERZ791875 (study PRJEB30046, sample SAMN00792078) | human gut metagenome | study: EMG produced TPA metagenomics assembly of the A metagenome-wide association study of gut microbiota in type 2...
AAATCACAAAAAAAGAAAAAAGTTAGAGGGTACCCTTTTCGGACACCCTCTTTTACCTCATATTAAATTGAATATATTGTATGTATCTTGTTTACAAAGATAACATATTTTGATCCCGAAAGCAAGTTTTTCACCTGTTTTTTTAGGGCTGTTGCGCACAAATCTCTGTACGGCTTCCGGATTATTTCCGCATCAAGCCATAGACCATACCTTGCGTGCTCCGAAGAAAGCGAGTACCAGAATGGCGATATAGAGAGATTTCGGATCGAATCCCGCCGTAAGTCCGTGTTGTACCATGGATACAAAAACTTCGCGCAGCGTACTGATAGTGGCTTGCAGACCTCCGAAGGCGAAGAACAGGATGACGCACAATACTGTGCAGACCGTTCCCCATACCTGGATCAACCGGTGGTTTCGTCCCGGTAGATTACGCATGACGCGGCGGCTGAATCCATTATCTTTTACTTCTTGTTTTTGCTCGCTGAAGAATTGCTTCAGGAGTTTATCATCTGTTTCCGTCATAACCGTTTTGTTTTAAGTAAATTGCCAATTTGTCTTTAGCCCTCGACAGGTGCGATTTGACCGTTCCTACCGGGCATCCCGTTATTCCCGCAATCTTTTCTATACTGACATCTTCCATATAGAACAAAGTGATGCAGGTGCGTTCTATTTCTTTCAGCGTTCTGAGTGATTGGTAAACATCCATCTGTTCGCCCACGTTCACTTGTTCGGTGCTGTTGACAGCATCCACTTCACGGGCATCCAGATCCGTTGTTTCCTTTCGGCTGCGAATATAATCATAAAATACGTTATAAGCAATTCTGTAAAGCCATGTTGAGAAACTTGAAAGGTTTTTAAAGTTTGCAATGTTTGTGTAGGCTTTTATAAACGTATCTTGTGCCAGGTCGTCGCTCAGTTCGCTGTCGCCGCAGGTCAGGTTCAGGAAGAAGCGCCGGACGGGCGACTGATACTTCTGTACCAATTGGTCGAAGGCCCTGGTGTTTCTGAACACCACGACCTGTGCGACTAACGATATATCATTGAGCTGGCTCATTTCTGTTCATTCTGGGTTTCGTCTCTGTGTGTAGGAGTTGTGAAAGGGTCTTCCGGGCGTCCGTGCTGCTGGTTGCGTGAGATGATCCACTGCCCGATTCCGGTGAACAACACCAGCAATCCGATACATCCTATGCTGAATTCGTCTGTGATGGTCCAAAGGAAGATGAACAGTCCGATTCCGGTACAGATGTTCTTGATGCCTTTCGTCCGGTAGTCCTGTGGCAGGCTATCTTTGAAAATTCCTTCCGGCAGGGGTTGCCCGGTTGCCAGTGCCTGTTCCATCAGCTTGTACTTTGCTTTCCGGTTTTTGTATCGGAAGTAGAAAGCAACGAATACGATAAAGAAAGGGAATCCGAATATCAGTATGACGACTATTAAACCTGTCAGTATACCTCCGTTAATAGCTCCTTTGCCCATATTGAACGGAAATTCGTTTCCGAAATCGAAGCTGCTGCTCTGGTAGTCGGTGTCTACGGTACTGCTGTCCACAATGTCCGTGTATTCAGCAACGAAGGTAGAGTCTGAAGAGTCATTGTTGTTTTGGGTGATGGTTTGGTTCTGTGCCATTGCCAGCGAACAGAAGGTCATAGCTACCATCAAAGCGATAAAGATACGTTTCATATTACTGTTGTTTTTTAATTGTTTTTGTTTATTTGTCTGTTAGACGTAGTTCATAGCGCAGAAAGTTGCAAAGAGACGAAATATTTTTGATATTTGCAGCTATTAATACACAAAAGTGATGGAGCTACAAATCATACAGAGCAAGATTTACGAGATACGGGGGCAGAAAGTGATGCTGGATTTTGATCTGGCAGGGTTGTATCAGGTAGAAACCCGTGTTCTGAATCAGGCAGTAAAGAGGAATAGTAAAAGGTTTCCTGTCGATTTTATGTTCCAATTGAATGCGGAAGAATGGGAAATCTTGAAGTCACAAATTGTGATATCAAGTTGGGGAGGTACCCGCAAGCTTCCTTTTGCTTTTACCGAACAGGGGCTGGCCATGCTTTCCGGGGTGTTGAACAGTGATATTGCCATCGAAGTGAATATCTCCATTATGCGCGCTTTTGTGGCTGTCCGCCAATTGGTTTCGGCTCTTCCGGTGAATGATATCACCAGGTTGCAAAATGAAATCAAAGAATTAAAAGAATATGTAGAAGAGGCATTTGCCGATTACAATGACATCAATGAAGATACGAGGATGCAATTAGAATTGATTAATCAGGCAATTGCCGAGTTGCAGGTCAATGACAAACGACCGGACGGGAAATCCCGTAATCCGATCGGTTTTATATCTTATAATAAAGGAGAATGAAATTACCTATATCATTTATCGAATCGACCCGTGCGCTGATGGGGGATGAAGAGTATCAGAAATTATCCGTTGCATTGGAGCAAGAGCCGCCTGTTAGTGTCCGGCTGAACAGCAAGTTTACTGATTCGCTGTCCTGTTCTTCCATTTCAGGGCGCATTCCCTGGGCGGCAGGAGGATATTATCTCAATCAGCGGCTGACGTTCACCTTCGATCCCCTTTTTCATGCCGGATGCTATTACGTGCAGGAGGCCTCGTCGATGTTTGTGGAACAGGTGTTGCGCCGGTATGTCACGGCTCCGGTGAAAATGCTCGATCTCTGCGCCGCTCCCGGGGGGAAGTCTACTCATGCCCGCAGCCTGTTGCCGGACGGGAGCCTGTTAGTGGCCAACGAGGTCATCCGTAACCGCTCGCAGATATTAGCAGAGAATCTGACGAAATGGGGACATCCCGATGTTGTGGTTACCAATAATGACCCTTCTGATTTTTCGCGGATCGGTTCCTTCTTCGATGTCATATTGGCTGATGTGCCCTGTTCGGGTGAAGGGATGTTTCGTAAAGATCCCGGTGCCATAGAAGAGTGGAGCCCTGAAAACGTGGAAATCTGCTGGCAACGCCAACGCAGGATTATCACCGACATCTGGCCTTGTCTGAAACCGGGAGGAATCCTGATTTACAGTACCTGTACCTATAATACTCGGGAAGACGAAGAGAACATTGCCTGGATCAGGCAGGAATTCGGAGCAGAACCGCTGCCGCTTACCGTTCCCGAAGAGTGGAACATTACCGGTGGTTTGCTCGTCGGGGCCGATGCGCCTGTCTACCGCTTCCTGCCTCATAAAACACAGGGAGAAGGTTTTTTCCTCGCCGTGCTTCGCAAGCCGGAAGAAGCAGAAGAAACGGATGGAGGCTTCCATTTTCCGAAGAAAAAGAAGCCGAAAGGTGAAACGGCTGCTTCATCGGTATCCAAAGAGAATCTGGCCGTTGCCAGAGGCTGGTTGCCAACTTCCGACAAGTATGATTTGTTGGTGAACGGTGCTGTGATTACTGCTTTTCCTGCACTTTTTCTGGATGATTTAGCTATGCTTCGTTCGTCTCTCCGCATTGTCCAGGCAGGCACGGAAGTAGCCGAAGTCAAAGGGAAAGATCTGATTCCGGCACATGGGCTTGCCATGAGCCGTCTGCTGGAAACATCGCTTTTCCCGACCGAAGAGCTGACTTACGAACAAGCCATTGCCTATCTGCGGAAAGAAGCCATCACTCTCTCACCCTCTGTTCCCAGAGGATACGTGCTGGTCACTTATAAAAAGACACCTTTAGGATTTGTGAAGAACATCGGCAATCGTGCCAATAATCTTTATCCGCAAGAGTGGCGTATCCGAAGCGGATATTTGCCCGAGGACATACGGACATTATGATAGTTCACTCAATATTCACACAAACAAGCTTATTAATGAAAACAAACTTTTATCATCTTTTGGTCTGGCTGGTTGCTTTTAGTATAGGTGTTCCGGCTATGGCTCAGACTGGTACGGAAAGGGTAAAACCTTTCAGTCATTTATCTGTTTCGCTGAATGCGGGAACACTGGGAGGAGGATTGCAGGTGGCTGCTCCGTTGAACGATTATCTGGGACTTCGTGCCGGATTCTCTTTGTTGAAGTTCAATTATAATTATGATTATGACGGAACCTATGAAGGTCCGTTGCCGGCAAATGCCCATGTCGGTAATGAGGATACGGATAGATATTATACGGTTCCTTTGAAGGCCAAAGCAAATATGGCAAACGGAATGGTGTTGCTTGATTATTTCCCGTTCAGAAGATCAGTCTTCCATGTGACTGCCGGACTGCTTTTCGGAACATCGTCCATCCTGAAAGTGTCGGGTGAGACAGACGAACGGATTGAGGTGGGAGATATTATCATCGAGCCGGGAGCGGACGGACGTGTGGAAGCTGCTCTGAAAACCAATGCCGTGAAGCCTTACGTCGGACTCGGATTCGGGCGTTCGGTGGCTCACTCACGCGTAGGTTTCAAGTTCGAATTGGGAGCTATGTTCCATGGCAATCCGAAGATTGAAGCAACTACCGGAAAGATCGTGGAAGATGCGGTTGACCAGGAACTGAGCCGTTTCAATAAATTCCTGAAAAACTTTAAGGCTTATCCCGTACTGAACTTCCAGTTATCTTATCGGATATTCTGACGGACTTTCAGTTGAGGTGTCAAAAGTCTTTTTTACCACGGACTACACAGATTCTCATAGATAATTCATTTTGATAATCAACAGCTTGCAATTCAATCTATGTTAATCTGCGTAATCTGTGGTGAAAAGGGGGGCAACTCAACTCTTATAGTTTATTCTTATATATCTTTGCCATGGCCTTCTGATACTGGTTCTCCAGTTGCAGATAGTTCTGTTTGCTCTGATATACTACCGATACTTCTACGAAATATTCTATCATACTGATTTGTCCGCCTGTCAGTGCTTGTTTCAGCAAAGATAAATCCTGTTGTGCCTGAAAAGTTTTCTCGTATTCTTCCATTGAAGTACGTAGTGTGTGGGCTTCGCGGTAAAGTTGTGTCAGTTCCGATTCCACCTGTACCGAAGTATTGGCCCGTTGCAAGTCGATGTTCAGTGACTGTGCTTTGGCTATCTTCACTTTGTTGCGGTTCTCAAACAGGGGGAATGAGAAACCTACGACAACTCCGTTGAAAGGCTCGCCCGATTCGGTATTCCGACGGTATCCCAGTTCCAGCTTCGGAAGCCATTGCGATTTGTTGACTGTGATTTGTTTGCGGGCGGCGGCACTTTCACTGTTGAGAGCCTGCAGTGTGTAGTCCGATGCCAGAACTTCCGTTTTCAGTTCTTCGTAATTGGTAGGAAAGATAACAGCCGGATAGTCGGAGTCTTCAAACACGACCGGTATGTTTCCGTTCAGTGCCGTCAGCTCCTGTATTTTATTCCGAAGGGCCGTTTCGTTTAACGATGCTTCTGTTTTCACGTTCAGCAGTTCCAGATTGATCTTATTGGTTTCGATCACGTTGGCATCTCCTGTTTGCAAACGTTTGGCATACATGGCAGATAGCTCCTCGGCGTTTCGCAAACGTTCTGCCAGTATCTGTTGTTGCTTGCGCAACATGATGATATCCAGACAAACATCTTTAGCCTGTAACAGAATATTTTGGCGGAATACATTTTTTTGCCCGTCAAAAGCACCGGACTTCAGTCGGTTCAGTTGATTGCGGGTGGCATACAGGCTCGGAAAGTCGAAACTTTGGGAGACTACAAGCTCACCGATCGTATTATTCTTATCTTTGTTGTTCCACAAATGGGCATACGAAAGGGTAGGGTCAGGCAGATTATTGTCCGTTCGGGCTTCCAGCTTCTGTGAGGCAATCAATTGTGCGTTGGCTTGCAACTCTTTATTATTGGTTTCGATGTTGCGCAGTACCCCGTCTATACCGGTTTGTGCCTGCAATCCGGATAGCGCAAAGAGGGTGGCGGCAAGTATGGTTATTCGTTTCATATGATTATTGGGGTTTATGGCTTCACATCTCTGAGGGTATATCGAAATTCGTATTCACCACAGAGTATCACAGAGTTCCACATCTGTGGTGCATGATGACACACTCTCAGGAGTGAGGCCTTTTATTATTTTCTTTTTCCGTTCATCATCAGATAAACAATCGGGATAATAAATCCGTTCAGGAAAGTCGACGTCAACAGACCGCCCAGGATTACCTTTGCCATCGGACTTTGAATTTCGTTACCGGGCAGACTTCCGCTTAATGCCAGCGGTATCAGTGCCAGAGCGGACGAGAGGGCTGTCATTACAATCGGGTTCAGACGGTCGAGTGATCCACGGATAACGCTGTCGTATACTCCCAATCCTTCTACCTGTTGCAGGTGGTTGTAATGGCTGATAAGCAACATACCGTTACGTGTGGCGATACCAAACAGCGAAATGAAACCGATGATGGCCGGGATGCTGATTTCTCCCGTTGTGATCAGTAAGGCAAACACACCTCCGATCAGTGCCAGAGGCAGGTTTATCAGGATGACCGCCGACTCCTTCACGCTGCGGAACTCATGATACAGCAGCAAGAAGATCACTACAATGGACATGAATGAGGTCAGTGCCAGAGTGCGGCTGGCTGCCTGCTCGCTTTCAAATTGTCCGCCGTATTCGATGTGATAACCTTCGGGGAGCTTGATTTGTTCGTCCACCTGCTTTTGAATATCATTTACCACACTTCGCAAGTCACGATCGGCTACGTTGGCAGAGATGACGATTTTGCGTTTTACGTTTTCGCGGTTGATGGTATTCGGCCCCATAGCCGAAATTACGTCGGCAATGTAACTCAATGGCACTTTCTTTCCGTCCTGTGTGTCTACCATCAGGTTGCGTATCTTTTCGGCTTCGTCACGGAAATTGTTTTCCACTTTCACAATCAGGTCGAAGCTCTTACCCTGTTCGTATACTTGCGAAATCACTTCACCGGCCAATGCCACATTAATATATTCAGAGAATTCCGGCAGAGTAATGCCATATTTAGCCAGCATTTCCCGTTTGGGGGTGATCTTCAATTGCGGACGTTCGATCTGTTGTTCTACGTTCAGGTCGGCGATGCCCGGAATGTTGCCGATAGCCCCTTTTATCTGGTTGCCCAGAGAGAACATCTTGTTCAGGTCGTCACCGAACAGTTTGATGGCGATATTGGCTTTGGTACCACTGAGCATAGCGTCGATACGATGGCTGATGGGCTGTCCTATTTCGATATTTGCTCCGGTGATGGTACCTAATTTCTCTCGTACATCCGCCATCAGTTCGGTACGCGAGCGGTCTTTCAGTTCGAATGGCGCTTCTATTTCCGATACGTTCACACCTAAGGCATGTTCGTCCAGTTCGGCACGTCCGGTCTTGCGGGCCACTGTCTGTATCTCGGGGATGGATAGCAGAAGTTCCTCGGCACGGTGTCCCATCTTATCGCTCTCTTCGAGTGAGATACCCGGCAACGAACTGATGTTGATAGTGAACGACCCCTCGTTGAACGGCGGAAGGAACGAGCGTCCCAAAGTGAAGAAGAATCCCAGAGCGATGATGAATAGCCCGATGGTGCTTCCTAAAGTTACGCGTTTGTGGGATAATACCCAAGTCAGTGCTTTTTTATACCCTCCTTTCATCCAGCGCGCTACGAGGGCCTCTTTCGGGAGTTTGTCCCCTTTGTCTTTACCCAGCAGATAAGAGCAAAGTACCGGGGTCAGTGTCAATGCCACTATCGTCGAGGCAAATAATGCTACGATGAAGGCAATGCCCAGCGGAACCAGCATGCGTCCTTCCATACCGGAAAGGAAGAAGAGAGGCACAAAGCTGACGACAATAATCAGCGTAGAGTTCAGGATAGGCATACGAACCTCTTTGGAAGCGTTGAATACCACCTGGATAACCGAAAGGCGTTCACTCTCGGGCAGGAGGCGGTTCTCACGCAACCGTTTGTATACGTTTTCTACATCGACAATGGCGTCGTCCACCAGCGAACCGATGGCGATGGCCATACCTCCCAGACTCATGGTATTGATGGTCAGTCCCATGAAGTGTAAGGTAAGGATGGAGACAAGCAGTGAGAGAGGCAGTGTCACCAGTGAAATGATCGTAGTCCGAACATTGGCAAGGAACAGGAACAAGACGATGACTACAAAGATGCCGCCCTCAAAGAGTGACTTCTTTACATTGCTGATGGAGCTCTCGATGAAACGGCTCTGGCGGAAAATGTCGGTAGATACTTTTACATCCGGTGGCAGATTCTTTTGCAGGTCTTTCAGTGAAGCTTCCAGTTTATCGGTCAGTTCCAACGTACTGGTGGAAGGTTGTTTGGTGACGGTCATCAGTACTGCGGGTTTTCCTCTTTCCGAGGCGGTACCCAGTTTGGGAGCTTTCGGGCCAATCCGGACGTCGGCTATGTCTTCCAGCAGTACGGGTACACTATTGATGCTTTTTACCACTGCTTTGCCCAACTGATCTACTTTGGCGGTAGAAAGTACGCCGCGTACAATGTACTCGTTGCCATACTCGTAAAGTACTCCTCCGTTTGCATTCAGGTTCATTCCCCGGGTGACGGTCATCACCTCGTTCATCGATACACCGTAATGACGCATACGTTCCGGATCGAGTTGAATCTGATATTCTTTCAATTCACCTCCCAATACGGCTACCTGTGCTACACCTCCGGTAGAGAGCAGGCGCGGACGGATGGTCCAGTCGGCAATGGTGCGCAGGTCGAGCATGGAAGTCGAGTCGGCTGTTAATCCGATAATCAGGACTTCACCCAGAATGGACGACTGTGGTCCCAGTGTCGGTTTACCTACATTCGAAGGAAGTTCTTCGCCTACGATGGCCAGCTTTTCGCTTACAATCTGGCGGGCGAGGTATATGTCGGTTCCCCAGTCGAATTCTACCCATACGACAGAGAATCCGTTGGTCGAAGACGAACGTACACGGCGCACACCGGTGGCACCGTTTACGGCTGTTTCTACGGGAAAAGTCACGAGTTGTTCCACCTCTTCGGCTGCCATACCGTTGGCTTCGGTCATAATGACCACCGTCGGGGCATTGAGATCGGGGAACACGTCTACTTCGGTATGCATGGCGGTATAAGTTCCGCCAATCAGCAACAGTACCGAGGCTACAAGCACCAGGATACGGTTCTGAAGTGAGAAATGTATGATTTTATTTAACACAATATTCTTTGTTTATAGTTTGTAACCTATGATTGCCGGACTTACTTCGATTGTAAATCTTCCAATCGTAAATCTTTTAATGTTCGTGACTGTGTGCAGGTATTGCGTTGCTTGCTGAAGCCAGTTTTACCTGATAAGCACCTTGGGTCACTACCCGGTCACCGGCTTTAACACCCGAAAGTATCTGTACGCTCTTGCCGTTATCGGCTCCGAGGGTGACTTCCTGTTTCTTATATCCTTCTTCATCCAGTTGCAGATAGACGAAGAATAGGCCCTGTTCTTCGGTTAGTGCGGTGCGTGGAAGCGATATCACGTTTTCCATGGGTGACGACAGCAGGTATACTTCAACGAACGAACCCGGAATGATGTCACCCTTATTGTCGAATTCGAAAGTGACCGGCACGTAAAATGAATTGTCGCCGGCCGATTTGCCGAATGACAAAAGGCGGCCGTTCAATCCTTTCAGTTCGTATACTTTATCATCATACGGTGTCTTGAAATTGGCCGAACCGATGGTGCGCAGAGACGGATAGTATTTCTCCGAAACTTCGGCTCGCAGGAAGAGACGGCGGTTCTGTGTAACGCTGACCAATGGCTGGCCGATGGTCACGTAATCTCCTTCTTTCACCAGGATATTCTTTACGAATCCGGCAATAGGGGAAACCACAGCCTGTCCGCCTGCCGAATGATTCTTGGCAAGTGCTTCATAACTGATACGTGCATTTTCATAATTTTGTTCTGCTTGTGCAAACTCTTTGTCGGATACTATTTTGTTTTTTACAAGTGCTTGCATACGCTCGTACTCCTTCTTGGATATTTCGTAGGCGATGCGGGCACGTTGTACCGGGTCGCCATCGGCAATGTTGCTGGATGAAATGGTCACCAATGCAGTGCCTTTGCCCACACTCATGCCCTCGGTCACTTTACCGCGAAAACTAACGACACCGGCCACAGTAGCTACCGCTACGGATTCATCTCCTTGTGCAGCCAGCACTTGCCCGCTCGTTTTTATCACTTGTTCAAAAGCTTCCGGTGCGATGACGCTTGTTTTCACTCCGGCTGCTTCAGCTTTTACTTTCGGCAGGATGATCTCGTCACTGTGTCCGGCTGCCGGTTCGGTACCTTGGCTGTGTTCTTCACCCTCGTGATCATGCCCTTCATGATCTTCGCCTTCGTGATTGTGGTTTTCACCTTCATGGTCGTGGTCATGTGCTTCTGTTCCATGGTCGTGGCCTTCGTGGTTGCCACCCGATTTACTGTTGCAGGAACCCAGGATAAACAATCCGAGGATTCCCATAAAGATAAGTTTCTTCATGATGATATAAATTCTTTACTTTTGATGATTCTGGGAAGTATATCTGTGTAGGTTTTAAACCAAATGCCTTTGGTTTAAAAACAAGGCATTGTTGGTTTTAAAGGAATATCCCATTGATTTTAAACCAACGGTCAGTAGATTCCTAACCTTACGAAATAGGGCTTATAAGCCTATACAACAGGGTATGGAGGGGCACGAAGGCCGAAGGCACAGTTGATAACCGTGCTGTGAAGAGATTCCCGGTAGGCGTAATAATTCTTAATACGCCGCTCTTGGGGCTTGAATAAATTCTCTATGATAAGGTCCGTAAATAAGATGGCAGTAAACAGATAGTGAGGGCTGTTGTCTGCCTGTACGGATGGGGTTGGCGAATTGAGACGTGTCATACATCCGTCATTGCAGCACGAATCGTTGCCCGGATGATGATGGTGTCTGGGACACTGGGGTTCCGGTGTCACGTCGTTTTTCATGCAAATCACGCCGTTGGCATGGTGGTGATGGGGAATGACAGGTACCACCAGCATAATAATGCTGATGAAGAGCAGAAAAGAGAGTATGTACCGTTTATTCCTCATTCTTATTTTTATATTGAGCCACAAAGATAGTCTATCATCGGGTAAAAAACAAACAGTGTTACTTAAAAAACAAAAAGACAAGCAGATAACTACTTGTCTTTTCAGAAGAGAACGTCAGAAACGTTTATTTTTTCTTTCCTCCTTTGTCTTTGGTGCATTGGGCGTCTTTACATCCGGTTTTAGTTTTGCAATTGGCTTTTTCTTTGCATCCGTCAGATGTTTTCTTATCAGCTTCTTTTTTGCAACATGCTTTTTCTTCCTTTTTACAGCATGCTTTACCGTCTTTCTTGTCACATTGCTCTTTTTTGACTTCTTTCTTTTTCACGTCCTGAGCTTGGGCAGTAGTACCGGCCATGCACATTGCTGCAACAAAAGCAGCACAGAAAACTAATTTCTTCATACAGTTTCTTTTTTAGTTGATTAAAATGGGGGTTGTACCTCTCTGTTTTAATTAAACGGGTAAAAGTTACCATATGTTAGTTATCAAATATTAAATAAGATAAGGTGCGGCAATTTTATTTCTCCAGCTCCCGCAGCGAATCCATTTTTTTCTTTTCAAGGAATTCATAAATGCCACACAGGTGTTCTGTTACTTTTTTGTTGCCAAATTCATATACCTTGGTCACCAGCCCGTCCAGGAAGTCGCGGTCGTGTGATACTACAATCAGTGTACTATCGAAATCTTTCAGCGCCTGTTTCAGGATGTCTTTGGTTTTCAGGTCGAGGTGGTTGGTCGGCTCGTCAAGAATCAGCAGGTTTACAGGTTCGAGCAACAGCTTGATCATGGCCAGGCGTGTACGCTCACCTCCCGAGAGTACCTTTACTTTTTTCATCGACTCTTCCGGTCCGCCAAACATGAATGCTCCCAGCAGGTCACGTATTTTATTACGTATCTCTCCTTTGGCCACGTCATCGATAGTCTGGAATACAGTCAGGTTCTCGTCCAGTAACGATGCCTGATTCTGCGCAAAGTATCCTATCTGCACATTGTGCCCCAACGTCAGGGTACCGTCATGTTCTATTTCGTTCATGATACATTTTACCAACGTTGATTTACCTTCGCCGTTTTTGCCGACAAATGCTACCTTATCTCCGCGTTCGACTGTAAGTGTGGCATTTCGGAAAACAACATGGTCACCATAGGTTTTACCTACTCCCTCCATAATGACAGGATAGTTTCCCGAACGTGGGGAAGGTGGAAACTTCAGGCGCAATGCTGATGTGTCTTCTTCGTCCACTTCCAATATTTCCAGTTTCTCAAGCATTTTTACACGGCTTTGTACCTGAAGTGTTTTCGAGTAGGTACCTTTGAAGCGTTCGATGAAGTCTTTTGTCTCAGCGATAAACTTCTGTTGTTCTTCATAGGCTTTCTGTTGCTGTTCGCGGCGTTCTTTACGCAATTCCAGGTACTTGGAATAGTTTACTTTGTAGTCGTAAATACGTCCCATGGTCACCTCGATGGTGCGGGTAGTAATGTTATCGACGAATTTTCGGTCGTGACTGATGACAATTACCGCCTTTCCGTTATTGATCAGGAAATCCTCCAGCCATTGAATGGATTCGATATCCAAATGGTTGGTAGGCTCGTCCAGTAAAAGTACATCCGGCTTTTGCAATAAAAGTTTTGCCAGTTCGATGCGCATCCGCCATCCGCCACTGAAGTCACTTGTTTGCCGGTGGAAGTCTTCACGCATGAATCCTAAACCGAGCAGTGCTTTCTCTACATCCTCTTCGTAGTTGGTGGCATCGATGGCGTAGAACTTTTCGCTGAGGGTCGACACATTTTCTATTAGCTCCATATAGCTGTCGCTTTCATAATCTGTGCGTGTTTCCAACTCTTTGTTCATACGTTCTATTTCGGCTTCCATCTCGTGAAGGTGGGCAAAAGCTTGCGCTGTCTCTTCGAAAACCGTCCGTCCGTCTTCTGTCATCAGGTGCTGGGGCAGATAAGCAATGACGCACTCTTTAGGGGCAGATATTCTGCCACGGGTAGGCTGGCGTACTCCTGCCAGAATTTTGAGCAAGGTACTTTTGCCGGCACCGTTTTTTCCCATGAGCGCGATGCGGTCTTTTTCGTTAATGACAAATGAAATATCGCTAAATAAAGTGGTTCCGCCGAATTCCACGGCCAATCCGTCTACTGAAATCATATCGCTTCTTTAAATTTTAGCCGCAAAGATAATCAAAACTATGATTTTTTTTTATACCTTGCGGGCTGAATCGAATAAGATTGAATGTAGAATTAAAAGTAAACCTATTATATAAAATGGAAAATGAAGAAATAAAAAGTCTTCGTCCTCTTATTCTTGTGGCCGAAGATGATGATAGTAACTTCAAATTGATTAAAGCTATTATCGGTAAAAAATGCGACATTCTATGGGCAAAGAACGGTGAAGAAATGCTGAATTTATACCGTGATCACGGAAAAGAAGCGTGGGCTATTTTAATGGATATTAAGATGCCGATTATGAATGGACTGGAAGCAACCCGGATCATTCGTCAACAAGGAGCTACCCTGCCTATCATCATGCAGACTGCTTATGCCTTCAGTTCGGACCGGGATAATGCCATCGAGGCCGGTGCAACCGAGGTGCTGGTAAAGCCCATTACGGCAAGTGCTCTCCGGAATTGCCTGAATAGTTATTTCCCCGAGATTAAATGGTAAGATTATATCCTCTTAAAATAAATAGGGCTGACTTCAATAATGAAATCAGCCCTATTTATTTTAAGAGGATATTTGTTTTCAGATTTCTGTTTCCATTTGGAATTTACGGCTTACCTTCATTAGATTGATCGTGTAAGTCACTACGTTTTGTGCTTCTTGAATCATGGTCAGATAAACCATGCTCACTTTAATACTGCCTGTTTGGCTCTGGATACGCTGTAACTCCTGGCGCTTCAGATGTGAGAGTTGTGAGTTCAGTTCGTTTGCACGGCGCAAATCTTCCTCAAAGTTATTGTAATTGTTGGTTTCTAACTTCTGGCGGCATTGCTGGATCAGATAGGTGATGTCCTCGGCTACATCTCCGAATTCACCTTTCTGGATGGCATCCAGCGGATTGAAGTTATTGTCGATATGTTCAAGGCAGGGCTCGCACAGACGGCTGATACTGTATACCAATTCACTGGCAAAGTCATTTCCCTGATAGTAATAAAGTCCTTTTTCAAGTACGGTGTTATTATCCAGTTTGCACATTGCTACAGTCCCGGTGCGTTTCATCTGTTTGATCAGTTGTTTTTCGAATTTGGTAGATCCCATTGCTCTGCGTAGTCCGCGGAGGTTTTCGTGTAAGAACGATGTGACGGTCAGTTCGAAGTTTTGTTCTGCATATTCCAATACTTTGCCCAGTTCTTCACGTGTGTGTTTGCGCATCAACGACAAGGCTTCGTGGCTACTTGTAGCTTGCATCAGTTGTTTCAGGGTTTCATTGCCTTTTTCCTTTTCTTTTTTCTTCTTGTATATCAACTGGCTGCGGATCAATGTGAATGCTGCCAGTCCGATCAGTGCGATGATGGCAATGCTGCCTCCGAAATGGATGATCATAGCAACGAAGAAACAGATGGTGAAAGCGGCTCCGGCTGTGATGAACCATCCGCCAATGACACTTAGCACACCTGTGATGCGGTAAACGGCTGAATCACGTCCCCAGGCACGGTCGGCAAGTGAAGTACCCATGGCCACCATGAAAGTAACATAAGTGGTAGAGAGGGGGAGTTTCAGTGAAGTACCCACGGCGATCAGAAGGCCGGCAAGTACCAGATTGACAGAGGCACGAACCAGGTCGAATGCTGCTCCGTCGGCTATGATGGCTTCGTCTTTGCGGAAGCGGGTATCCATCCAGCGTTTGGCGCTTTCGGGAGTAATACGTGAAATGCCGTTGGCAAGCGTGAGGCTGAAGCGTACCAAGGTACGTGCTATCGGTGTGCTTCCGAAGTTCTCTTCTCCTTCATCCTGGCGGGAGAGGTCTACTGAAGTCTTGATTACTGCATGTGCTTTTTTGGAGGTGCACAAGGCATATACCATGATGGCTCCGGCACCTATCAGGAAGTACCACGGTGTTTTGGCTGAACCCATCAGTGAGGTCATCAGGAAACCATCAGGACCTACAGCGGTTCCGTTAGCTGTATAATCCATAAAAGAAGAGTAACCCGCCAAAGGTACACCGATGAAGTTGACAAGGTCGTTACCCGCAAATGCCAATGCCAATGCAAAAGTTCCCAGCAGGACAACTACTTTGAATACATTTACTTTCAACCAGTGTAATATCTGCATCAGGATGGTAGAGATGACGAAGAAACAGCTTACCAGCATCATTGTATTTTCTTGTACCCACTGCTTGTTTTCAGAAGTCATGAACGAGCTGTCCTTCAATCCTTTTATTACCATGAAATAGATGATGGCAGTGGAAGCAATGCCACCGAACAGGGCAATGCTGTATTTCATCTTGTTTTTATAATTGAATGTAAACACCATACGTGCCAACCACTGTACAAGCATACCGAAGAAGAAGGCAATGGCAACTGAGACAAAGATTGCCATGATGACGGACAGGGCTTTGTCGGTGTTGATAAGATCTCCCAGTCCCAGCGTGTCGCTGTTGTGCACTTTAATCAGTGCCAGGGCAAAAGTACCTCCGAGAAGTTCGAATACCATCGAAACGGTGGTGGAGGTAGGCATTCCCATTGAGTTGAAAACGTCGAGCAGGACGACGTCCGTCAGCATTACGGCAAGCAGGATGCACATGATTTCGGCAAAGTAGAAATGCTCCGGTTGGTAGATGCCGTGTCTTGCAATGTCCATCATGCCGTTTGATAAGGAGGCCCCGATGAAGATGCCGGCACCGGCTATAAACAATATTGTTTTGAAAGATGCCGCCTTCGCTCCGACAGCCGAATTCAGGAAATTTACCGCATCGTTACTTACGCCGACCATCAAATCGAATACGGCAAGCACGAATAGGAAGATAATGATACATAGATAAATTGTCTCCATAAATGTGTATGTTATTTCTGGCTGCAAAGGACGGATTTTCGTATTGCAGAGAAATGTCATACATGTTACAGAAATGTTTCATTCTTCTCTTTAAGGTAATTATAAAAGGTATACTGTGCCCTGACCGGTGCAGCACTTGCTTTGAATTTGAATATGTTATTCAGCTTTTCATCAACGAAGCAGGCCTTTTGATTGTCTGATAGCTGGATATGCAGCATGTCGACGATTTCTTCCCGTAATTCACTGTCGAGGACAGGCACCACGGCTTCTATTCGCCGGTACAAGTTTCGGCGCATCCAGTCGGGTGAACCCAGATATACTTTGGGATGTCCGGCGTTACCGAAATACCAGATGCGGGCATGCTCCAGGAAACTGTCTACAATACGGGTGACACGTATGTTACGGCTGTATTCCTGTCCGGGGATCAGGCAACAAATGCCCCGCACAATCAGGTCTATTTTTACACCCCTTTGTGACGCTTCATAGAGTCGGTCAATCATGATAGGGTCCTGCAAGGCATTCATCTTCAGAATAATCCTGCCGCCTCTTCCTTTCTCGGCCAGTTCGATCTCCTTATCGATCAATCGGTTTAGTTCGGGAATCAGATTGAAACGGGCCACGAGCAGCCGGGTGAACTTGGGATTTTCTTTACCGCGCAAGGTACGGAAGAGGTTGGTAAGGTCATGTACGATGACCGGATTGCTGGTGAATAATCCGCAGTCCGCATATAGCGTTGCTGTCTTTTCGTTGAAATTGCCGGTACTGATGTAAGCATAGCTGTGAATCTTTTCTCCGTTGAAACTACGGCGACGTATAAGGGCCACTTTGGCGTGAACTTTCAGTCCCGGTATACTATATATGATATTGATGCCGGCAGCTTTCATCATTTCGGCAGTGGCAAGGTTATTTTCTTCATCAAAACGGGCTTTGAGTTCTACAAATACCGTTACTTTCTTGCCATTCTGTGCCGCGGCAATCAAGGTATTGATGACAGCCGAATTTTCCGCTACCCGATATTGCGTCACCATGATCTCCCGGGTCTCGGGATTGTGCACGGCTTCGTAAAGGAAATGAATGAAATGGTCGAAAGAGTGGTAAGGGTAGTATAATAACAGATCTTTCTTTTCTACGTAACTGAAAATAGACTCCTTATCATTCAGCCGGTTCAGTTTCATCGGTACAGGTTTCTCCATCCGGGGAATAGAATGGCTGGGATTGGGCAGATGGCGCAGGTCTTCCAGATTCAGATGTTTGTCTCCCGGTACCAACTCTTCACGTTGGATTCGGAAGGCATCTACCAGAAAGTCCAGAAAATCGTCAGGCATGGCACGGTCATATACAAAACGGCATACGGCACCTATCTTGCGTTTTTTAATCTTTTTCTTTACTTGCTCCACCAAATCGACGCTGCTGATGGTATCGTCTATCATGATGTCGGCATCTCTCGATATCTTGATGCAATAACTACAGTCCACTTCGTAGCCCGGGAAGATGACACCAATATTGGCTTTGATGATATCTTCGATAAACATCAGGTAATAATATTTCCCATGTTTGGGCAGTTCGATGAAACGGGGCACTTTACTATATGGCAGTTTCATTACAAAGTATTGCAAATGGTTGGCATCTTCTTTCTTTGTGTCTTTCAGAAACAGGCGGACAGCCAGATAGAGCCGGTTGTCGCGTAGAAAAGAGATCACTTTGTCTTTGGATACCGGTACCGGTTGCAAGTAGGGAAATATCTCTTCGCGGAAAAAGTCTTTTACGAACTGCTGGTGAAAAGGCTCAACGTTACGGCTTTGGTAAAAGATGACATGGTTTTTGCGTAATGCAGGTATAATTTTCTTTTCATAAATGTGGATACGGTCTTCCAGTTGCCGGTTCACTTCCCTGTTGATTTCTTCCAGCAAAACCTTGGCTGACTGCTGGGATTCTTCTGATCCTTCTGTTACGCCGGAGGCAACAGCTTTGTGGTCGGCTACTCTGATTTTATAAAATTCTTCCAGGTTGGAAGAATAAATAGAGATAAAATTGATACGTTCGTAGAGTGGCAATCGATCGTTATCAGCTTCCAGAAGTACCCGGTAGTTGAATGACAGCCAACTGATATCTCTCTTAAAGTATTGGTATTTGTTTCCCATTTGCATATAAGGTTTGCCCAAATATAGTTACCTTTGCAGAGATAAACAAAGAAAGTATGACAAAAGTTGGCTTATTGTCCGACACACACGGCTGGTGGGACGAAAAATACTTGCAATATTTTGAAACTTGCGATGAAATCTGGCATGCCGGAGATATTGGTTCAGTGGAGGTAGCGCAGAAATTGGCGGCTTTCCGCCCTTTCCGTGCTGTGTATGGTAATATTGACGGGCAGGAAATTCGCCGGATGTTTCCTCAGGTGAGTCGTTTTACGGTGGACGGTGCCGAAGTGCTGATGAAGCACATCGGGGGATATCCTGGAAATTATGACCCGTCTGTCAAGGGAAGTTTATTGGTGCATCCACCTAAGTTGTTTATCAGCGGACACTCGCATATATTAAAGGTAAAATATGATAAGACACTGGACATGCTTCATATCAATCCCGGTGCTGCGGGAATGTCCGGATTTCATAAAGTACGTACAATGGTCCGTTTTGCCATAGATAATGGTGTGTTCAAGGATTTGGAAGTGATTGAACTGGCCGGTTAATAAATTTGTATTTTTATTTTGTCACGTCAGATTTCTTTCCGTTCTTTGTCACAGGTTTGAGAGATGTAAGCCATAAGCAATGTGCTACAAATTACAAGTAACTGTGCGAGATACTTATGTATTGTTTATTACAGTATGTAACCTGTATGTAGCCCGTAACTCATAATGTTCAAAATATGAAAGGAATTATTCTTGCCGGTGGCAGTGCCACCCGACTCTATCCGCTGTCAAAAGCCATATCGAAGCAAATGATGCCGGTGTATGACAAGCCGATGATATACTATCCGCTTTCTACATTGATGTTGGCCGGAATACGGGAAGTGCTGGTTATCTCTACTCCCCGTGACCTGCCGTTGTTCCGTGAACTTCTGGGTACCGGTGAGGAGTTTGGAATGTCCTTTTCATATCGGGTGCAAGAACAGCCGAATGGACTTGCTCAGGCTTTTGTGTTGGGAGCTGACTTTCTGGATGGCGAACCGGGTTGCCTGATATTGGGAGATAATTTGTTTTATGGGCAGGGTTTCTCAGCCATGCTTCGCCGGGCGGCTACTCTTGAGAAGGGAGCTTGTATCTTTGGATATTATGTGAAAGATCCTCGTGCTTACGGAGTAGTGGAGTTCGATGAAAGTGGAAAGGTGATTTCGTTAGAGGAAAAGCCGGCTGTACCTAAAAGTAACTATGCGGTACCCGGACTTTATTTTTATGATGCCACGGTGACGGAAAAGGCACTTGCTCTGGAACCTTCTGTCCGGGGGGAATATGAAATAACTGATTTGAATAAATTATATCTCGGTGAGGGAACGCTGAAAGTGGAACTTTTCGGGCGCGGTTTTGCCTGGTTGGATACGGGAAACTGCAACAGCCTGCTTGAGGCATCCAACTTTGTAGCCACTATTCAGAACCGCCAGGGGTTTTATGTGAGCTGTATTGAAGAAATAGCTTGGCGTAACGGATGGATTTCTTCATCCCAACTGAAAGCTCTGGGCGAGAAGTTGGGAAAAACCGAATATGGTAAATATCTGATAGACTTAGCAAATTAATAAATCAATCATAAAGAATATGAAAACTTATCTTGTAACCGGTGCTGCCGGATTTATCGGTGCCAATTATCTGAAGTATATTCTGGCTAAACACAGCGATATCAAAGTGGTAGTGCTCGATGCACTGACTTATGCCGGAAATCTCGGAACAATTGCAAACGACATTGATAACGAACGTTGCTTTTTTGTAAAAGGTGATATTTGTGATCGTGAACTGGCTGACCGTCTTTTTGGTGAGTATAAATTTGACTATGTAGTTAACTTTGCTGCCGAAAGTCATGTAGACCGTAGCATTGAGAATCCTCAACTGTTCCTGATGACCAATATTTTGGGAACACAAAACCTGTTGGATGCGGCACGTCGTGCATGGGTGACCGGTAAGGATGAATACGGGTATCCTACCTGGCGTAAAGGAGTACGCTATCATCAGGTATCCACCGACGAAGTTTACGGTTCGCTGGGGGCTGAGGGGTATTTCCATGAAACAACTCCACTCTGTCCGCATAGCCCTTACAGTGCATCGAAGACCAGTGCCGATATGGTGGTTATGGCTTATCATGATACGTATAAGATGCCGGTGACCATCACCCGCTGTTCAAATAATTACGGCCCTTATCATTTTCCGGAGAAATTGATTCCGCTTATTATCAAGAATATTCTTGAGGGTAAGAAACTTCCGGTGTACGGCGATGGCAGCAATGTGCGCGACTGGCTGTACGTAGAAGATCATTGCAAGGCTATCGATTTGGTAGTTCGTGAGGGACTGGAAGGTGAAGTGTACAATGTGGGTGGACATAACGAAAAAACAAATCTTGAGATAGTGAAGTTGACCATTGCAACGATTCACCGCCTGATGTCGGAACATCCCGAATATCGTGAAGTATTGAAGAAGAAAGAAAAGAATGCCAATGGTGAAATCTCGGTTGACTGGATCAATGAAGACTTGATTACGTTTGTAAAGGACCGTCTGGGTCATGACCAGCGCTATGCTATCGATCCGACGAAAATCACCAATGCCTTGGGATGGTATCCCGAAACGAAATTCGAGGTGGGCATTGTGAAAACAATTGAATGGTATCTGAATAATCAGGAATGGGTAGAAGAAGTTACCAGCGGTGATTATCAGAAATATTACGAACGGATGTATAGCAAACGTTAACCGTTTATAATCAGTCCTATTGATAATAGGATCCCCATAAACAGCATATTTCGCGAAGTTTCGCCCAATATGCTGTTTAGCTTTTTACCGCTGTGTATCTGTACCATCTTTCTCCAGGTCCGGATATGAAAAAACAGGTAAAACTGAGGCAGGAGAGTCGCATATAAATGTCCGCTGAATAAAAACCAGAAACAGAGCCAAGCGGCTATGATGCCGAGCAACAGATAGAAATATCTTCCGAAAGGTTCACCGAAACGAACTACAACCGTCTTTTTCCCGCTTTTCCGGTCGGCATCCCGGTCCCGGTAATTATTAACTACCAGTAATGTATCTACAATCAGTCCGCACACCAATGAAGCAACCGTAACGTCCGGTGTCCAGTTGAGGGCCTGTACATAATAAGTACCTCCTACCGGGACAAAACCAAAAAACACGATGACTAATACGTCTCCCCATCCTTTGTAGGATAACGGGTAAGGACCTGTGGTATACAGGAAAGCAAATAAGACACATAGCGCACCTACAAGGATCAATTCCCAGCCGCCATATAATAGGAGGCTACAACCAATCAGGCAGGCGAGGGCTACTGTTATGAATATGCCCTTCTTCATGGCGTTCGCCGAAATCCAGCCTTGTGCACAAGCACGTTCCGGACCGAGGCGGTCTTCCCGGTCGGTACCTTTCAGAAAGTCAAATAAGTCGTTGATAAAATTGGCGGCAATCTGCATTAAGCCGGCAAACAAACAACAGATTAATGCCGGTATCCAACTGAATTTTCCGTCGGCATAAGCCAATGCACAACCAATCATTACCGGGGTAATGGCACCTGCCAATGTTTTGGGACGGGCAGCAAGTATCCATGCCTGTAACGAGTTCCGTCTTACTTCTTCCATTCTCTTTTTCTATATAATTCGTTTCAAGAGAACAAAGATAGGGCAAAAAAATGTATATTTTTGCTTTTTTGCCTATCTTTGCGCTCCTGATATTAGAGAATATGAAGAAAACAATATACTTATTGGCGGCACTTTTATTGCTGCTTTCGTCCTGTAAATCAAAGAAAAACCTGGTTTCTCCGATTGCCTGTCCGGTATTGAATACCGATTCCATTCGTCCGGACAGCTCCGATGTAGTGGCCCGGTTGTTTGCTCCTGATACTTCCGGACTCAAAAGACTTTCTGCCAGACGGAAAGCAGCAGAAAAGGGGCAGGTTGCCTCTTCCGGGATAACGCGTTCGATTCCGCCTGTTGTAGCCCGGGGAACAAATATCACCAGTTCTGCTGTCAGTGTATCTTCTGTTTATCCGGGGATCGACCGGGTGAAAAGATACGAGTTCACCCATCGTGATGTTCCCGAAGCCTTTGATGGTTTCCGTATCGCCTTTATTTCGGACTTGCATTATAAAAGCCTTTTCAAGGAGAAAGGGCTGGAGAGTCTGGTACGTTTGCTTAACGCACAGCATGCCGATGTATTGTTGATGGGAGGTGATTACCAGGAAGGGTGTCAGTTTGTACCCGAACTTTTTGCGGCATTGGCTAAAGTGAAAACACCGTTGGGCACTTATGGTGTGATGGGAAATAACGACTATGAACGTTGTCATGATGAGATTATCCGTGAAATGAAGCGTTATGGCATGCGCCCTCTTGAACATCAGCTTGACACGTTGAGGCGCAATGGTGAGCAGATTATTCTGGCCGGTGTACGTAACCCGTTTGATCTTGCCAATAACGGTGTTTCTCCTACTCTGTCCCTCTCTCCGGCCGATTTTGTGATTCTGTTGGTACACACTCCTGATTATGCCGAAGATGTGTCTGTCGCTAATTCTGATCTGGTGCTGGCCGGACACACGCATGGAGGGCAGGTACGTATTTTTGGCTATGCTCCCATCATTCCTTCGCATTATGGCAGTCGGTTCCTGACAGGATTGAAATATAATTCAGCTAAAATTCCGTTGATTGTAACCAATGGGATCGGTACTTCAAACAAGAATATCCGTATTGGAGCACCGGCCGAAATTGTGATGATTACATTGCATCGTTTGCGGAATGAATAGCTTTGATTTTCGTGTACACAGCCGGGTGAAGGAAATAGCGCACATCTTTTCCGGCAGCCAGAGCTTGACGGATAAAGGTGGAACTGATTTCGAATATCGGAGAATGCGCTAAGTGTACGTTCGGGGGTAGTTGTGAGGCATCTACCGGAAAACCGGGACGAGGATAAACGAGTATTTTATTTTCTGAGACAATACGTTCCGATTCGAACCATTGGTCAAATACTTTCCAGTTGTCAGAGCCTATAATCAGTTGGAATTCCCTTTCGGGATATACTTCTTTCAGACGGTTGAGTGTGTGGACAGTATAGGAGGGACGAGGTAAATGAAATTCAAAATCGGATGCACGGAATCGTGGATATCCTTCAATAGCAAGCTGTACCAGTTGCAGGCGCAGCTCGTCAGACCATAAATCTGCTTGCTTTTTGAAGGGGTTGTGCGGAGTGACCATAAACCAAACTTCATCCAGCCCTTCAAACTCGCACAGATAGTTGGCAAGTGCCAAGTGTCCGATGTGTATCGGGTTGAAAGAGCCGCTGAAGATTCCGGTTTTAGTTTTTTCCATATGCTATAATCACAAATAAGAGAACACAAATCTTATTCCGCATCGATACCCAGAAACTCTTTAATCACTTTTAATGCCTGTGCCTTGGCTGTTGCCAGGTCATCATTGATGATTACTTTGTCAAATTTCGGAGCGAAACTTAGTTCATATTCGGCTTTGGCTATTCTACTCTCAATGACCTCGGGAGCATCTGTGCCACGCCCGATCAGGCGGCGACGTAACTCCTCGATACAAGGGGGCTGGATAAAAAGTGAAAGTGCACGGTCACCATAGAATTTTTTTATGTTACAACCGCCCACCACATCTACATCGAACACTACGTTCTGGCCGGCAGCAAGCTGTTTCTCTACCTGTTCTTTTAAAGTTCCGTAAAATCGATCGGTATAAACTTCCTCGTATTCCAGAAATTCATTGTTTGCAATGCGTTGGCGGAATTCGTCGGGAGTGAGGAAAAAATATTCTACTCCATGCTTTTCATTTCCTCGTGGCGGACGGCTGGTAGCTGAAATGGAGAATGCAAGATTCAGCTGCTGGCCCAACAAATAATTTATAATTGTCGACTTGCCCGATCCGGAAGGAGCAGAAAAGATGATGACTTTGGCTTCACCCTTTTGAGGTGGGGTAGTTATTCTTTCTGTTAAATTCATAATCTGTCGTTGTTACATCACATTCAGCACTTGTTCTTTGATCTGTTCCAGCTCATCTTTCATCTGTACCACAATCTTTTGCATTTCAGCATGATTCGATTTGCTGCCGAGCGTATTGATTTCACGTCCCATTTCCTGAGCGATGAATCCCAGCTTTTTACCTTGTCCGCTACCGTTTTCAAGGGTACTGATGAAATATTTCAGGTGGTTGCTCAAGCGTTGTTTCTCTTCATTGATGTCGAGTTTCTCGATGTAGTAAATCAGTTCCTGTTCAAGACGGTTTTTATCATAATCTACGCTCAGTGTTTTTTCCAGCGCATCTGTGATTCGTTCTTTAACTTTATCCACCCGTTCTTTTTCATAAGGTGTTACCGATTCAAGTAAACGATGAATGTTTTCAATCTTTTCACGGAACTTCTTTTCAAGGGCGGCACCCTCCTGCTTACGGAAATCTACTAAATGTGAAACAGCTTCCTTGACGGTTGCATATACTATTCCCCATTCTTCCTCACTTAACTCCTGTGTTTCGGTACGTGTCATCACGTCCGGCATGCGGAGCAGAGTCTGAAACCAGTCAGTGGGTACTGCAATGTGGAGGTTTTCGGAGATAGCTTTGATTTGGTTATAATATCCTTCTACCAATACCTGGTTGATGGGAGTGGCGGCTTCTGCGCACTCTTTCTTTTCCACCCAGAGGCTGAAGTCAACTTTTCCACGTTCCAACACACGTGCAATTTCATTGCGGAGTTCCATCTCTTTTTCACGGTATGCCGGTGCGATTCGTGCCGACAAATCCATCGCTTTACTATTGAGCGATTTTATCTCTACATTAATCTTCTTATCGGGAAGTTCGGCAGTTGCTTTGCCATATCCCGTCATGGATTGTATCATATTACCAAAAGTTTTGTGCAAAAATACGGGATAATTTTAAGATAACCGCTGTAAATGGATAAAAAAGACATTTTGTTTAATCGGGCGGCACGGCTCTTTCATTTAACAACCGTCTTCCTCCCATACAAAAAACGCGTTTCGATCTTCCATCTTCCACCTTTTAGAGTACATGTCGTTGATTGTGAGATGTATATATTGGTGGAAGATGCGTTTTTTTTGCCATTTATCTTCCACCCCCATCTTCCATCTTCCACCCGCTGTTTTAGGGGATATTTCAGTAGTAACGGTTTGGAAAACAAATGGATATGTCCAATTTCTTATCCGTTTATCTCTCTAAAAGCATTTCATTTCCCTTACTCTCTTTAGTGCAAATGGTCGGATCTTTATCTCAGCCCGGGCATGTGGGCTCATCGGCCCGGGTATGCGGGCTCATCAGCCCGGGTATGTGGGCTTATCAGCCCAGGTATGCGGGCTGGGATAAAGAGTTGTATGACAATGGTTAATCTACTACACTTCTCCGGTAATAGCCGGTCGGATTCTTTCTTAAAAAAGAAACAACGAAGCGCTGCTTCCGCATCGTTGTGTGCGAATGGAGGGTTTTGTGGGGGGGCAAGGGAGGAAGGCGGTTGTTAAATGAAAGAGTCGTGGTCCGGCGGAGCATCTTTTGCTTCTGCCGAACTTTCGTGGTAAGCCTTTTCGAGCATTTCATCCAATAGCGAAGTCAATTGCTGGCAGCTCTCTTTTATCTGTTCCGAACATTCTGCCTTTTGGGTGGACGAAAGTGAAGTGCCTACTATCAGTTGAGTCTGTTTGTTGATGTGATTGAGAGGAATGTGTACATCGTTATACATCGACCGGATGAAGTTCGATTGCATTCGTTCGCTTTCCTGAGCCTTTTGGGTCTGGCACAGCAACTCTTTTTGTAGTTTGCGGGTACGTTTCAGGTTGATTGAAAGATAAACAGTAAAGCCGATGACAACGAAAGTCAGTAGGATGGTACTGTAAAAAGCAATGTTCCTGATTCGGGTAATAATGTCCGCTTTTTCCAGTTCCAGTTGTGCGACTTCATTTTTTACCTGTATTTCTCCAAGTTCGCCGAGTTGTTCTTTACGGGTCAGTGAATCGGCCAGAAACATAGCCCGGTCGTAAACCTGACAGGATTCTTCGGCACGTCCCATTTCCCGGAGTAATTTGGCTTTGGTCTTATAGTGCGTCACTGAGGCCGTATTGATAGCCTTACCGGTTTCTACCATCTGGATCAGTGAATCACAAAAGGCGAGTGCTTGTGGATATTCGCCCAGACTACTGAAATAACTTTGACTTAAATCGTAGAAAAAAAGTTTATTGCGTAACAGGGCATCTCCTTTTCCGTGACGGACGTAGTTACAATAACGCAGATAATATTCATGTGCTTTCTGCCGCCCTATCAGTTGATGGTTTAGCATCAGTTGCTGGTAGCACAGCACATATAAACTGTTTTTGTAGAAGTAAGGGCGCCGGCGGATTATATCTTCCCGACTGAAATATTCATCCAGTCTTTGCAAGTACTGGTTAGATACTTCCATCAGGCGTTTGCTGTCTTTCAGACTGCGGTAACTCACGCTTAGCATGATATATAGATTGCCTGTAAAGTTTTTGCGGGCAGTAGGTGGAAAACCCTCTGCCAAATTCCATCCTTCTTCCCAATAGGGGAGGGCGTTTTTATAATCTATATTTTCGGTCATAGCCATTAACAGATAATGGATCACTCCGGTGAGGAATAGACGTTCGGCCTTTTCATAAGGCGTTTCCGACTCTTTCCGGTCGTTCAGTTCCTGCTGTATCCGGTTGCAGACTTTTACCCTTTCTTCCCGGGGAGCAAGTTGCAGGAGCCGGGCTTTATAAGTCATTTTGTAATAGGTGGCAAGTCCCTCTTCATCTGAGTTTTCCAGCAACTTTTCTGCTTCGTTCAGCAGAAGGGTAAGTGAATCTTTCTTTTCCGGATCCTGCATATAGTGAATGGTGAGTGTGCTGAGAGATGCGCCGATGGCCATTTTATCGTCCGCTTTCTTCCCTTCGGTGTAAAGTTTCCGGGCGATTTCCAATTCATCGGGTGAGGAATCGGACAGGTCTAATATATTGATTAGTAATTCGGCACGTTGAGTAGGCTCTTTCGTTTTTTGCAGTATGTTTTGTAAACTGTCCTTGATCGAAGGGGCGGCTTGGGATATTGTTACAATGAATAGCAATATAATCCAGATGTAGTATTTCTTTTTCATTTCTTAGCGTTCTCCATCGGTAGGGTAAATATAAAGCGGGATCCTTTCGTATACGTCTTGTCAATGTAGATATCTCCTTGCATGTGCCTGATGATCAGTTTACAAAGGTAAAGTCCCAATCCGCTTCCTTGCCTGAAAGTATCCAGTTTGGTGAAGCGCCGGAAAACATATTCGTGCTTGTCCGTCGGTACTCCACATCCCGTATCTGTAACACTGACCATCAGCATCTTCCGTCTGCTGTCTTTCCGGCAACTGAGATTGATGAACCCCTGAGTCGTAAACTTATTGGCGTTGTTCAGCAAAGCCCGGAGCAATAAGCTGAGATATTGCGGGTGGGCATAGACTTTATAATCGTTCTCCGGTAAATTGAGTTGATAATCTATTTCCGGTTTTCCTTCCGTTCCTTCCAGATATTGCATTTCGAGACGGCAATAGTGGTTTATTTCTATAGGTTTCAGTGTGAGACTTGCTGTCAGGCTATCCAGATTGGCCACTTCTACCAGGCTATGGAGCAGTGAGGTGAGCAGACGGGTGTTTTCCTGAATAATAAGCTGGTAATCCTTTTGTTCTTCGGGAGTAGAGAAGTCATCGCTTAATATTTCGGAGAAGCCGTTGATAGAATTGAGCGGTGTACGTATTTCGTGACAGATGGATTTGATAAAAGATGCTTTCACCTCTTCGCTCTCCTGTGCTTTGATGCTCTGTTGCAATACCTCTTTTTGAAGTCTTTGAGTCTTGGCCAGTGTCTGGTAGTAATATAAGCTGATGCAGATAGCTATGAACAAGATGCATAGAGCAAAGATGAAAGCTACCTGACGCTTTTCTGACTGCAAATTTATTTTTTCAAGTAATAATGTATTTACATCATGTTTCTGGCGGAGGGAGTCGACCTGTGCACCATACTCTTTCTTAATTAGTGAGTCGGAAACGATCATTGATCGGTCGTAGGCTGCGCAAGCCTCTTTATATCGGTGAAGACAACGCAACAGATGCCCTCTGTTCTGGTAAATTTCGACGATGTTGATGTTTTCCGGAGCTTTTCCTGCTTCTATGCTGCGGATTAGTGAGTCATGCCGTGCGAGTGCTTTTTCTTTTTGTGCTTGAGTGAGTGACAGGTAACAACTGTCGGGAAGGAACTTCCCCTTTGCAGATGTACCGTAGTCACTGTACTTTTCTGCCGGGCTGTCATTTGACAAAACGGCAAAATGCTTCGTTTCGCTTGATTCTGTAGCTTGTACGGTCGTCGGGATACCTGCCAACTCTACAAATAATAACAGCATTATATAGTAGCATGCCTGTTTCATCTCTAATTTTAAAACTTGTTATATTTATCTTTTGCTTGTATAAAATAGTCTGCTAAAGTACGCAAAAACTTAATTTAATGCAATGATTTTGAATGGAAATGCGCTTTATTTATATCTCGGTGCGGTAATCTGAAAATAATCATGTAAATTTGCGTCAATTTAATAATCTGATTATTATGTCGTGTATCCTACATATTGAAACCTCTACCGCTGTTTGTTCGGTAGCTGTGAGTGAAGACGGGCAGAATATTTTTGTGAAAGAGGACCTTAAGGGGCCTTCACATGCCGTTTCGTTGGGAGTATTTGTAGATGAAGCATTGTCTTTCATCGATAGTCATGCTATTCCGTTGGATGCGGTTGCCGTCAGTTGCGGTCCCGGATCGTATACCGGATTACGTATCGGTGTTTCAATGGCAAAGGGCATTTGTTACGGGCGTAATGTCCCGTTAATCGGTATTCCTACACTGGAGGTACTGAGTGTACCGGTATTGCTTTATCACGAATTGCCCGAAGACGCACTGATTTGTCCGATGATCGATGCCCGGAGAATGGAGGTATATGCGGCTATATACGACCGTGCGCTGAATGTGAGGCGTGAGATTTCAGCCGACATTGTAGACGAAAATTCTTATCTTGAGTTTTTAGAGAAGCACCCGGTTTATTTCTTTGGGAACGGAGCAGCAAAGTGCCGTGAAAAGATTACGCATCCCAACGCGCATTTTATTGACGACATCCATCCATTGGCAAAGATGATGTTTCCACTTGCCGAAAAAGCGATTGCTATTAATGATTATAAAGATGTGGCTTATTTTGAGCCCTTCTATCTGAAAGAGTTTGTGGCTTCCCAACCCAAGAAGTTACTTTGATACTTTTCAACCTTTTGGATTTTCTATTTTCAAATTAAAATTTAACTACATGCAGTATAATACTCAACAGAAAAGAATGCCGCTGCCCGAATATGGGCGCAGTATCCAGAATATGGTCGATTTTGCATTGACTATACAAGACCGTTCCGAACGCCAGCGTTGTGCCAATACCGTTATCAATATCATGGGTAACATGTTTCCTCATTTGAGAGATGTACCCGATTTCAAACATAAGCTGTGGGATCATCTGGCCATTATGTCAGACTTTAAGCTGGATATAGACTATCCTTACGAGATTATCCGCAAGGACAATCTGGTGACGAAACCCGATTCGATTCCTTATCCGAGCACTAAGATCCGTTATCGCCACTATGGCCGTACACTGGAAGTGTTGATTAAAAAGGCATGTGAGTTTCCGGAAGGGGACGAAAAGAAGAATCTGGTAGCCCTTATCTGCAATCACATGAAGAAAGATTATATGGCTTGGAACAAAGATACGGTGGACGACCGGAAGATCGCTGAAGATCTGGCTGAATTCTCAGGAGGTAAATTGCAGATGGATGACGAGATTTTGCGTTTGATGTCTGAACGTATTGCCCAGAATTATCGTCCGCGTACGAATAACAACAATAACCAGAGAAATAATAATCAGAGAAGAAAATTCTAAGCAAGGAGATTATTATCATTAATCATTAACCACTAATCACCTAAAACATGGCTTCATTTGTAATCGAAGGAGGACACAGGCTCAGTGGGGACATTCATCCGCAAGGTGCCAAAAACGAAGTGTTGCAGATTATCTGCGCTACGTTGCTTACCGCCGAAGAAGTGACAGTAAATAACATCCCGGATATTCTGGACGTCAATAACCTGATTCAATTGATGCGGGATATGGGAGTAACGGTGGCGAAGACAGGTGTCGATTCATATAGCTTTAAAGCTGAAAATGTAGATCTCGCTTATCTGGAGAGCGACGAATTCCTGAAGAAATGTTCCAGCCTGCGGGGATCGGTGATGTTGATCGGACCGATGGTTGCCCGTTTTGGCAAAGCAATGATATCCAAACCGGGCGGAGATAAAATCGGTCGTCGGCGATTGGATACGCACTTTGTGGGGATCCAGAACCTGGGAGCTGACTTTGCTTATAATGAAGAACGTGGTGTATACGAGATTTCGGCACAAGAGCTGAAAGGCACTTATATGCTGCTCGATGAAGCCTCTGTTACCGGAACAGCCAATATAGTGATGGCTGCCGTGCTTGCCAAAGGGATGACTACGATTTATAATGCCGCTTGTGAACCTTATTTGCAGCAGCTTTGTAAAATGTTGAACCGGATGGGAGCAAAAATCAGCGGCATAGCTTCGAACCTGCTGACGATTGAAGGGGTGGACGAACTCCATGGAACGGATCATACCGTATTGCCGGATATGATTGAAGTAGGCAGTTTCATCGGTATGGCTGCAATGACCCGTAGCGAAATAACCATTAAGAATGTCTCTTACGAGAATTTAGGCATTATTCCTGAAAGTTTCCGTCGGTTGGGCATTAAGCTCGAACAGAGAGGAGATGATATTTATGTACCGGCTCAGGACTGTTATCAAATCGAATCTTTTATCGACGGATCTATTATGACCATTGCCGATGCTCCCTGGCCGGGGCTGACTCCGGACTTGTTGAGTGTCATGCTGGTAGTGGCTACCCAGGCGAAAGGGAGTGTGCTGATTCATCAGAAGATGTTCGAAAGCCGCCTCTTCTTTGTGGATAAGTTAATTGACATGGGGGCCCAGATCATTCTTTGCGATCCGCACCGTGCAGTCGTTATCGGTCATAATCATGGATTTACTTTGCGGGGTGGCAATATGACATCTCCCGATATACGTGCCGGTATCGCCTTGCTTATCGCTGCGATGAGTGCCGAAGGCATTAGCCGGATCCATAATATTGAGCAGATCGACCGGGGATATCAAAACATTGAAGGGCGTCTGAATGCCATCGGAGCCAGAATCACACGCATATGATAAGAAGAGAAGACGTATATAAGATCGGATTATTCAATAAACCGCATGGTATCCACGGAGAATTGTCGTTTACCTTTACGGATGATATTTTTGACCGGGTGGACTGCGATTACCTGATTTGCCGGCTGGATGATATCTTTGTTCCCTTTTTTATAGAAGAGTACCGTTTTCGGTCCGACTCTACCGCTTTGGTAAAACTTGAAGGGGTGGATACGGCCGAACGTGCCCGGATGTTTACCAATGTGGAAGTCTATTTCCCGGTGGAGCACGTAGAAGAGGCCGAACCGGGAGAACTGTCATGGAGCTTTTTTGTGGGTTTTCGGGTGGAAGATGTTCACCACGGTGCTTTAGGTGAGGTGACAGACGTAGATACATCTACCGTTAACACTTTGTTTGTGGTGGACCGGGATGGAGATGAACTGCTGATTCCGGCACAGGAAGAATTTATAGCCGGTATTGACCAGAAACACAAAATCATTACAGTCGATTTGCCCGAGGGCCTGCTGTCTTTGGACGAGTGCGATGATGAAGAAAGTTAAATAGCATAAAGAAACAGGCGGCAAGTAAAGCGAAATGCTTACATTTGTACGCTATATCCTATAATAATGCCGAAAAAGAAACGCAGTAAAGCTTTTTGGAACAATATTAAGTTCAAGTACAAACTCACTATCATCAACGAGAATACGCTCGAAGAGGTGGTGGGACTTCATGTATCCAAGTTGAACGGGCTTTCCGTGTTACTTTCGGTTCTGACCCTGCTTTTCCTGTTTGCTGCTGCCATTATCACTTTCACCCCTTTACGCAACTATTTGCCGGGATATATGAACAGTGATATTCGTGCGCAGGTTGTAGAGAATGCCTTGCGGGTGGATTCTTTGCAACAGCTGGTGGACCGTCAGAATATGTATATCATGAATATACAAGATATTTTCAGCGGAACAGTGCGGGTGGATACCGTACAGTCAATGGATTCACTGACCACTATGCGTGAAGATTCGTTGATAGCCCGTTCCGAACGCGAAGAAGCTTTCCGTCGCCAATATGAAGAGACCGAAAAATATAATCTGACCTCTATTACCTCTCAGCCCGATGTGAACGGATTGATTTTCTATCGTCCGACCCGTGGTATGATATCCGATCATTTTAATGCTGAGAAGAAACATTTTGGAACCGATATTGCCGCTAATCCCAATGAAAGTGTTCTGGCTACCCTTGACGGTACAGTCATATTGAGTACTTATACGGCCGAAACCGGTTACCTGATCGAGGTACAGCATAACCAGGATTTTGTATCAGTCTATAAACATTGCGGTTCGTTGCTGAAGCGTGAGGGAGATACTGTGAAAGGCGGTGAAGCAATTGCTCTGGTCGGGAATAGCGGAACGCTCACTACCGGTCCGCATCTCCATTTTGAACTTTGGCACAGAGGACGGCCGGTTAATCCTGAAAAATACATTGTATTCTAATAATGAACGAGATAAAGAAAAAACAAATAGCTATCTTAGGTTCTACGGGCTCTATCGGTACACAGGCCTTACAGGTTATCGAGGAGCATCCCGAACTGTATGAGGTTTATGCACTGACTGCCTATAATAAGGTAGATCTCCTGATAGCTCAGGCACGTAAGTTCCTGCCTGAGGCTGTGGTTATAGCTAACGAAGAGAAATATGTACAACTGAAAGAGGCCCTCAGCGATCTGCCTGTTAAAGTTTACGCCGGTACTGCCGCTTTATGCCAGATTGTAGAGTCCGGTCCTATCGACGTCGTACTGACAGCTATGGTAGGCTATGCAGGGCTGAAGCCGACCATGAATGCCATTCGTGCCGGAAAAGCGATTGCGCTTGCCAACAAGGAGACGCTGGTTGTTGCCGGAGAGCTGATTAATCAGTTGGCACAGCAATACCGTACACCGATTCTTCCTGTCGATTCTGAACATTCAGCCGTGTTTCAGTGTTTGGCCGGAGAGGTGGGCAATCCGATCGAGAAAGTAATTCTGACTGCTTCCGGTGGTCCTTTCCGTACATGTACCATGGATCAGCTGAAAACCGTGACGAAGGTGCAGGCATTGAAGCATCCGAATTGGGAAATGGGAGCCAAGATCACCATTGATTCTGCTTCGATGATGAACAAAGGCTTTGAAGTGATTGAAGCTAAATGGCTGTTTGGAGTACATCCCAGTCAGATAGAGGTGGTAGTACATCCGCAGTCTGTTATCCATTCGATGGTACAATTCGAGGATGGAGCCGTAAAGGCCCAGTTGGGTATGCCGGATATGCGTCTGCCTATCCAATACGCTTTCTCTTATCCGGATCGTGTCAACTCGTCTTTTGACCGGCTTGACTTTTCGAAATGTACGAACCTTACTTTTGAGCAACCCGATACCAAGCGGTTCCGTAATCTGGCCTTGGCTTACGAATCGATGTATAGGGGAGGGAATATGCCCTGCATTGTCAATGCGGCTAATGAAGTGGTAGTGGCTGCTTTCCTTCGTGATGAAATCAGCTTTCTCGGCATGAGTGATGTGATAGAACAGACCATGGAGCAGGTATCTTTCGTACAGACTCCTACCTATGATGACTATGTGGCAACCGATGCGGAAGCACGCCGGATTGCCCGTGAATTAATTTGTAAATAAATAAATTGTAAATAATCTGATGGAAACATTTTTAATCCGTGCCCTGCAATTGATTATGAGCTTATCTTTGCTCGTCATCATTCATGAAGGGGGGCACTTTCTCTTTGCCCGCCTGTTTAAAGTACGGGTAGAAAAATTTTGCTTATTCTTTGACCCTTGGTTCACACTATTCAAATTTAAACCTAAAAAAAGTGAGACAGAATATGCTGTCGGTTGGCTGCCTTTGGGAGGTTATGTCAAGATTGCCGGTATGATTGACGAGTCAATGGATACGGAGCAGATGAAACAACCCGAACAACCATGGGAGTTCCGCTCCAAACCTGCATGGCAACGCCTGTTGATTATGGTAGGCGGCGTGTTGTTCAACTTCCTCCTGGCCTTGTTCATTTATTCCATGATCTTGTTTAAATGGGGTGATCAATACATTCCCGTACAGGAAGCTCCGTTGGGTATGGATTTTAATGAAACGGCCAAAGCGGTGGGATTCCAGGACGGAGACATTTTGTTGTCTGCCGATGGAGTGGACTTTGTACGTTATGATCCCGACATGCTCAGTCAGATAGCCGATGCTCGTGAGGTGACCGTGTTGCGTGAGGGTAAAAAGGCCTCTGTATACATCCCGGAAGATATGATGCAGCGTTTGCTGGCAGACAGTGTTCGTTTTGCCGAATTCCGCTATCCTTATGTAGTAGACAGTGTGATGGTCAATTCACCTGCGGCAATGGCCGGTATCCAACAGGGAGACAGTATCATTGCCCTCGATGGAAAGTCGATTTCTTATTCGGACTTCCTGATGGCTATGGCTGACCGAAGAAAGAATGCAGCAGCATTACAGAAAGATAGCATCGATCCGCATCAGATCACGTTGACTTATGTACGCGACGGAAAGACAGATATGTTGACTGTGGTCACTGACTCTGCTTTTAAGATGGGAGTAGTGATCAATAAGTATACAGATCAGCTTCTTCCTGTTATAAAGAAGGAGTATGGCTTTTTCGAATCATTCCCTGCCGGTGCGGCGTTGGGGGTGAAGACGTTGAAAGGTTATGTGGGTAATATGAAATATCTCTTCTCCAAGGAGGGTGCCAAACAGTTGGGTGGTTTCGGAACCATCGGCAGTATTTTCCCTGCAACCTGGAACTGGCATCAGTTCTGGTACATGACCGCTTTCCTGTCTATCATCCTTGCGTTTATGAACATCTTGCCTATCCCTGCACTGGATGGTGGACACGTACTGTTCTTGTTCTATGAAATCATTGCCCGCCGCAAGCCGAGTGATAAATTTATGGAATATGCACAGATGACGGGTATGATCCTGTTGTTCGGTCTCTTGATTTGGGCAAATTTCAATGATATACTGAGGTTCTTCTTTTAGACGGAAGTAACATCTTATAAATAAACTACGAGCTGCAAGTGATTGCGTGATTATTCCGCGGATACTTGCAGCTCGTGGTTTATTATCGTTAATGGTAGTTTTTTATATTTTCAGCATCTTCTTTTCTCTCTCCAGATCCGATTCATCCAACTTGGGTGACGGTACTGTACAGGTTTTTATGTAGTCGCCTTCCTGGCATGTATAGTTATAATAGATCTCTTCTTCCGGTGTCAGTTCCGCTTTGGGAATCAGTCTGCCTTCCATTTTCAGAAATGCGTCTATATCCGTGCTGTCCGATTGCTTCACCAGGACGATTCTCCGCGCTATCGGGTTGTGGTTGTAGTCCAGACATAGATACAATCCCTTTAGCATGTTGGGATATTCATAATGTGGCAGTTGCAGATAAATGGTGACCATGGCAAACTGTGGCAGTTCCCGTTCGTTGAACATTAGATAGGAGTTTTGATGATTGCTGATGATGCCGCTTCCCCAATGTACCGATTTATAAGCATTGATCATGCCTACCTTGACGTAATCATTATTCTCTGATGCGCAGATCAGATAGGGTTCTGCCTTGAGACTGTCAGTCGATGAAGAGAGACTGTAACTCAGATATGTACCGCTATAATTATACACTTCTTCTACAGACCCCTGCATTTCTTTTTCCAGGAGTTTCAGGAACGTATTTCCCATGTTGTTTGTTTCCTGATCGGGTTCCAGGTCGAACAAGCGCTCCTTCATTCCGCTCAGATTGCCAAGCAGGCGTTTTTTCGACACATTGTTCACCAAAGCCAGTGCTTCGTCCAGTGCCTCTTCCTGTGTTTTGGTTTTTTGCAGATTCAGGTAAGCAGGAAGTACACTCGAATAGAGTGCGGACAACACACTGGGGGCCATATTGATCCAGTCGGCTATTTCCTTCATTTTCACTCCGTTGTTACGGAGGTATTCTATTCTTTTGTATATCTCTTCAAGTTCGTTCATGGTATATCGACACGTTGTTTGCATTGCAAATATATGACTTTTGGATTATATAATCATGATATGAATGTTACATTAATATTTCAGCAGAACCCTGCAGAATATAAATGAAATGAATCCTGCAAATTCATTTTTGCTCTGTCCGCTATGCCCTACATTTGCACCGGATTCAAAAACAAGGAAAAATAGATATAAAATGAAAAAGATTGAATGTATCATTATGGACTGGGCCGGAACTGCGGTCGACTACGGATGTTTCGCTCCGGTGGCCGCCTTCATCAAGGCCTTTGCCGAAAAAGGGCTGACGATTGACGTCGTGCAAACCCGCAAACCGATGGGGTTGCCCAAGATTCAGCACATTCGTGAACTGCTGACTATGCCCGAAGTGAACGAGCAATTCACTGCCCGCTATCAGCGTGACTGGACGGAGGAAGACGTGGTGGAACTGAACCGGCTGTTTGAGAAATATCTTTTTGCTTCTCTGAAAGAGTACACAGATCCTATTCCGGGTGTAATCCCTACCTTGGAAAAACTCCGTGCCGAAGGACTGAAGATAGGCTCTACTACCGGTTATACGCGTGAAATGATGGACGTGGTGCAACCTGCGGCTGAGGCTAAAGGTTATCGTGTAGACTATTGTGCTACTCCGAATCTGCTGCCTGCCGGACGTCCGGCTCCGTATATGGTTTTCGAGAATCTCACAAAACTGGGCGTGCCGTGTCTCGATACCGTGGTTAAAGTAGGTGATACCATTGCTGACATCAAAGAAGGTGTCAACGCTAAAGTATGGAGTGTGGGAATCGTGTTGGGCAGTAATGAAATGGCACTTACTGAGAAGGAGGCCGGCAGTCTGTCCGAAACTGAACTCGAAGCCCGCGTCTCCGAAGTCAAAGAACGTATGCTGGCTGCGGGAGCCTCTTACGTCATTCGTAGCATCGAAGAACTTCCCGCACTGATTCAAACTATTAATTCAAAACTCAATTCTTAAAACGATATGAAACCTTATTTGTTATTAACTCCCGGACCTCTTACCACATCAGAAACCGTAAAAGAAACCATGATGACCGACTGGTGTACATGGGACGAGGATTATAACCTGCACATTGTGGAGGAAATGCGTAAACAACTGGTAGGTATTGCCACTCGCAATACGGAGGAGTACACTTCCGTACTTTTGCAAGGTAGCGGCACTTATTGTGTGGAAGCAGTTATCGGTGCTGCCATCGGAAAGAACGATAAACTTCTGATTTGCAGTAATGGTGCTTATGGTGACCGTATGGGAAATATTGCCGAATATTATCATATCGACTATGATCTCCTTGCTTTTGAAGAAACGGAACAGGTATCGGTAGACTATGTGGACGATTACCTGAGCAATAACTCAGACATTACTCACGTGGCTTTCGTTCACTGCGAAACGACTACCGGTATCCTGAATCCGTTGAAAGAGTTGGCGCATGTCGTGAAAATGCATGGTAAGAAGCTTATTGTGGATGCTATGAGCAGCTTCGGAGGTATCCCGATGGATGTCAGTGAACTGGGAATCGATTTCCTGATCAGCAGTGCCAATAAGTGCATCCAGGGTGTGCCGGGTTTTGGATTCATCATTGCCCGTCGTTCCGAGCTGATGCGTTGCAAAGGAGTTGCCCGCTCACTTTCACTTGATATTTATGACCAGTGGGAGACAATGGAGAAAGGACATGGCAAATGGCGCTTCACTTCGCCCACCCACGTGGTGCGTGCATTCAAGCAAGCTCTTACCGAACTGATTGAAGAGGGAGGAGTAGAGGCGCGCTACCGGCGTTATTGCGAGAATCACCGGGTATTGGTGGAGGGTATGCGTTCGCTGGGATTCAAGACTTTGCTCGATGATGCCATCCAGTCGCCTATCATCACTTCCTTCCTTTACCCGAAAGCAGGATTCGATTTTAAAGATTTCTATACTGCTCTGAAAGCTAAGGGATTTGTTATCTATCCCGGAAAAATCTCAAAAGCGGATACTTTCCGTATCGGTAACATCGGAGATGTACATCCGGAGGACTTTGCCCGCTTGGTAGAAGTTGTGAGAGAGACTGAATACTAATGAATGATTATTGAGTTTTTGTCTTTAACGTAGAAGGTTGTGAAAGCCGCATACTACTCACTACTGCTGCGACAAAAGCAAATCCGCTGCCTGCTATCAGACAGACCGCTGTACTTTTTTCGTGTACTACGAAACTGAAGAGTAAAGCAACCAGCGTTGTACCGAATGTCTGTCCTAAAAGCCGTGCCATACCCAACATTCCGCTGGCTCCCCCCGAACGTTGTGTAGGGGCGGAAGAGATGATTGTACTGTTGTTGGGCGTCTGGAAAATACCGAAACCTGCACCGCAAAGCATCAATCGCAGAATGATACTGATGACCGATGAATCTGCTGTTAATGTAGATAAAGAATAGAGCCCGATGCAGAATAAGGCCATACCGATACTGCCCAGTATGCCGGGGTGGATGCGCTCCACAAGGTATCCGGCTGCCGGTGCTGTCACCAATGTGGCGATGGGCCACGGAGTCAGCAGCAATCCCGTCATTACTTCGCTGTATCCCAGTGAGTTTTGCAGGAAAAAAGGAAGAGAAACCATAGCCAGCATCTGTGCCGTGAACGAACAGATGGAAGTCAGGATCGATAACCTGAAGATAGGTATTCCCAGCAGGTCGAGCGGTAAAAGAGGGGATGGCTGGTTCAGTTGCCTGTGGACATAATACGTGCCGACAATGGCCAATACAGCCAGTTGGATGGCTATATAATCGTTTTTCTCGTGATGGGCAAATCCGTCCAGTGTATAGATAAGCAGTCCGAAGGTGATAGCGTTGGCTATGGCACTGAGCTTATCGAATTTCCGGTTGGAACGTTCTTCTTTTCTCGGCAGGTACTTGCATCCCAATATCAGGGCTGCAAGTCCCAGAGGGACATTGATGGCAAACAACCAATGCCACGAGGCGATGGAAAGAATGCCGCTTGCCACCGAAGGTCCGGCTGCAGCCGATATGGCCACTACCATGGCATTGATCCCCATTCCTCTTCCTATCTGATTTCGGGGATAGATGGTACGTAACTGGGCAGTGTTGACACTCGTGATGGCTGAGGCGCTGAAGCCCTGGAAAATGCGGGCAAGGGTCAGAGTCCAGAACGAATGGGAGAGGGCGCATATCAGGGAAGTGACTATGAACATGGCAATGCCTGAAAGAAAGATCTTCCGGTATCCGTATATTTCGCCTAACGACGAAAACGAAAGCAGCGATATCACAATGGCGAGCTGATACCCGTTGATGATCCAGGTTGTGACCGCAGGTGAAGTTCCGAAGTCGTGCGAGAGGGTCGGGAGTACTACATTGATGATATTGATGTCGAGCACCGACATACATAAGGCGAAAGAGATGCCGACAACTGCCCAGATGCGGCGATGGAGGGGGAGACCGTCAGTTTCGTCAATTTCCGAAGTTTGTGTAAGCTGAGCCATAAAGAACCTTTTAAAAGAACTGCCACAAAGGTAAACAAAGTCAAGCTTCTTCGGTTTGAGAGGACAATGATATATAAGTTTTTTTAATTCATGAATTTCAGCGAGGCATGTAGCGGAAGTCTTTTTCGATACGGATGACACAGATTTACACTGGATCTTATTGTTGATAATCAGCAAAATGAATCAGCAATCCATGTAAATCTGTGTCATCTGTAGTTCTGCTTCCGATACGCCTTCATGTGTATGTCAGCCTGATAATCCTCTGATTGCTGCTACCTCTGAATTCCAGATGTGGAGAGTAAAGTTCTTGTCTGAAGCGTCCGTCCACCAATACATCTATATAAGGTAGTACGGCAGCCAGTGCCGGATCTGCCTGAATCTCTTCGTACGTATATCCTGTATAGCACCAGATATTCTGTCCTGTCTCTTCTTTTATCCTCCGGATAAGCGGAAGAAACGCTTCCGGGTTGTAAAGGGGATCTCCACCGGAGAAAGTCACGCCATCCAGTAACGGATTCGAATTGATTTCACGGATGATGCAGTCCAGACGCTTTTCTGTCAATTCATCTCCGGCCTGCGGATTCCAACTTTCCGGATTATGACAACCCGGACAGCCGTGTCGGCAACCTGCCAGATAGATGGAATACCGGATACCTTCTCCGTCGACAATCGTTTCCGGATATGTATAAAGTATATTCATGACTTTATTACAGATGCTTCACGCGATCTCTCTCTTCTGCCCGTTTGGCAGAGTTCCACGAACTCAGGTCGCCCGTCAGATAACCTGTGATACGGCGCATGCGCAGGATATTCTCACTTTGGCATACGGGACATTTATCGTAAATCACTCCCTTGTATCCGCAGTTGTGGCAGGTGTCTACCGGGTGGTTGATAGAACCGTAGCCGATACCTTCGTCAAACATTACTTTTACGATCTTGGCAATGGCGCGTACGTTTTTCTGGGCTTCTCCGTCCAGTTCCACATATGTGATGTGCCCTCCGCGGGTGATGGCATGGAATGGAGCTTCCCGTTTGATCTTTTCTACAATGCTGATCGGTTCTTTTACATCCACATGGAAAGAATTGACATAATAATCGTTGTCTGTCACTCCTTTGATTTTTCCGTATTTACGGCGGTCCATACGGGTGAAACGTCCTGAAAGTCCTTCGGCGGGTGTAGCCAGCACCGAATAGTTCAGATTGTATTTGGCTTTGTATTCATCAGCCACCTTGTTGATTTCCAGCACGGCTTCATAAAGGGTGTCCCATGCCTTCTGGCTGTGTCCGTGTCCCTCTCCATAGAGAGCCACCATGGCATTGTGTCCACCCAGGAAGCCGATACCCAGCGTACCACTGCGCAGCACGTCGCCTACTTGTTCGTTCGGGTTCAGGGCAGCTCCTCCTTTCCATACATCATTTCCCATCATGAAGGGGAATTGGCGTGCCAGGGCTGTACGCTGATATTGATAGCGCTCGTAGAGTTGTTCGGCTATCAAGGTAGCCGTTTCATGTATCGATTCGATGAAAATTTCTTTAGCCTTTTTCTCGACGGCATCTTTATTGTGTCCGTCCTCCGTCATATTTTCTGCTTTGATACGGGCTTCGATGGCAAGGCGCGGCATATTGAGTGTAGTGAACGAAAGGTTTCCGCGTCCCAAAGACGATTTCTCGCCGGCTACGTTCTCAAACACACGTGTGCGGCATCCCATGGTGGCCAGTTCGTAACGGTAACGTTGCGGGTCGTTGGCGTCCCATTTTTCGTTTTGGTTGAACGGGGCATCCAGAAACATAAAGTTAGGGAAGAGTGCTTTTGCCGTAGTGTGGCAAGCTTTCAGGAACAGGTCGAAGTTGGGTGCTTCAAATTTTAATTTACCTTCCATGGCAGCATCGAAATTAGCCATAGCCTTTTCATAATCGGCTTCTGTGTACGATACTCCGTTTTTTATCTTGAATATCTGGATTGGGAATACCGGCACTTCTCCCCTTGTGCCCAGTCCCTCTACGGTTGCTTTCAGTAATTCTTCAATCACCATGCGTCCTTCGGCCGAAGTGTCTGTTCCATAATTGATCGAACTGAACACTACCTGGTTTCCACCGCGTGAGTGCATTGTGTTCAGGTTATGGATAAAGCCTTCCATGGCCTGGTGCGTATCTTTCTGAGTCTGCACAAATGCTTTCTCTATAATTTGGTTCAGATGTTCTTTGTCGATATTGATCTGTAGGGCAGTCAGGGCCATGCGCAGCGTTTCGCGTTCCAGTTCCGATGCTTTGATGGACGACAGATGTTCGGCAATCACTGTACGGATAGCCTTTTCTTCTATTTCTTCACCCTTGTTCATCTGTACATAGAAGCTGATGAATGATGCCAGGTGTTTACGGAATGATTTGCTTACCCCTTTTGCCATAAAGAAGTCGAATGCCGGTATGGCCTGACCTCCGTGCTGTTCGTTCTGGTTAGTCTGGAAAATAATGGTAGCCAGGGTAGCATAACTTTGAATGCTTTGCGGAGTACGTATACTGCCGTTCTTGGTGCGGAATCCACGTTCGAAGAGGTCATCCATGTCATACTGGATACAAGTCGTGGTTTTGGTCGGGTAGTAATCCAGGTCATGGATGTGGATGTCTCCCAATTGGTGCGCCTCGGCAAAACGTTTCGGCAACAGATATTTATATGTATAGTCTTTGGTTACTTCCGAGGCAAATGTCATCATCTGTCCGGCGGGGGTATGACTGCTCATATTGGCGTTGCTCAGGTTGACATCGTTTTTATCGATAGCTACGATACCGTCCATCACATGCTTCATCTGGGTCTTTTTGTCTCGTTCGGTGTTTCGCCATTCCCGATAGATGATGTACTTTTTGGCTACTTCCGGACGAACCTTCATCAGCTCTTTTTCTACCAGGTCCTGAATTTCTTCTACCGTAATGGTAGGAGATGCAAATTGTCCGATTACGTTCATCGTGATGTCAGCAATCAATTGCTGTTCATCATTGATTCCTGTGGCACTAAACGCTTTTGATACAGCGTTCTTGATTTTACTGATGGAGAAGTCCTCCCTTTTACCATCTCGTTTGATGATACAAATTTCCGCGTAGTTCATAACTTTAACTCCCGAAAGCTTTAGATTTTTTTTAATATGTTTACTTTTTCAGCAGGTCTTCTGACTTATCTCTCCCTCGCAACGCCTTCCCACGCTGGGCGCAGTGGCATAGTGTGCGGATTCTCAGAGAATTACAGCAGCGGGTACTGTCGCCGATTTGCACAGCGTTCCCTCGTGACTAAACCTCTTTTTAGTGCTGAAATCTGCTACAAAGGTAACAGTTAAAGCAATAAGTTGTTCTTGTTTTAACAAGAATTTTTGGAGAACTTTTCTTTCTTCCTGATACAGAAAGTTTTCCAAAACGGGAAACTTTCGGGCATGAAATTTAAATGAAGTTTGCTAAAGAATCAGCCAGATAGCTATGATATGCCCTATGCTTCCGCCCAGACAAAACAGGTGGAAAACAGCATGTGTGTAAGGTTTTCGCAACGAATAAAATACGGCTCCCATGATGTAGGAAGCCCCTCCTCCGATAAGCCACCAAAAGGCGGGAGAAGCTCCGATGGCGGAGAGGCAGTCCATCAAAGGTTTCAGGGCTACCAGGATGGCAGAACCCATTCCGACGAAGCAGACTGTTTCAAGATTACTGTGTTCTTTCAGCTTTTTAAAGGCCAGTATGAAGCCTACGATGGCCGACAGCCATACGAAAGCGAATATTCCCCAGCCCCAGCCACCGGCATGGCGCAATACCAATAAGGTAAACGGGGTATAAGTGCCTGCTATGTGCAGGTAGATGGCGCCGTGGTCGAATTTGCGGAGAAGTTCTTTACGGCTGCCGGGTCTTGAACCGTGATACCAGGTAGAACTGATATAGGATGCCAGCATTCCCGCCAGGTAGACCAGCACACAACCTGCCGCCCAATAGGGATGTGGGTTGACAAGTGCTTTTTCCAACAGAAAATATCCTGCGGTGATACCTAACAGAATGCCTGCACCATGACTCAGGGTGTTGGATAATTCTTCGCCGTGTGAATATCGCTTGTTCTCCATTCGTGTGTATATAGGTGATGTGGTAGCAATTTAATAAGATGACCGCAGATTTGAGAGTTTCGACACACCCTCTTAAAATCTGCGGTCATCCTTTCCTTTTTAGAAGTATCTTGTATCAGGCAGCAGATTTATACCAGATGTCCGATCCATTCTTCGCGGTCGCCCGGCAACAGGTCGATTACCGGTACTTCCACCATGGTGTAGCATCCCGGTTGCTGCTTCATCGAAGCGCGTGCCACGCATACCAGTACCTGTGCGGTCAGTGCGGGATTGTTGATGCGCATGTTGAATTCGAACAACTGATTCTGGGTTTTTCCCGATACACCTTTGCGGGTCAGGTTTACACCGTGTCCCATGTCCAAGAGTGCATCCACGCTCGGCACTTGCTTTACGTGGGTTTCGTCGTTCACGAAATAAGCGTCCGATTTGATTGCGGCTGCCACGTCTTCAAATTTATATCCGTCTTTCAGTTCGATGTATACCATGCGGCGGTGGATTCCTGTTCCTGTGGGGATAGTCATTGACAAAGCCGCTTTCACTCCGTCGATTGCTTTCACGGCTACCGTGTGGCCCATGCTCATACCCGGACCGAAGTTGGTGTAAGTGATGCCTTTCGGAGCAATAGCCTCGAGCATGGTGCGTACGATGGAGTCGCTTCCCGGATCCCATCCGGCCGAGATGATCGATACCGCCCCGTGTTCTTTGGCACAAGCACCCAGTTCACGGCGGAGATCTACGATTCCGGTGTGGATATCGAAACTGTCCACTGTATTGATTCCCATTGCGAGGATTTCTTTTGCGTATTTCTCAACGCTGCGGGTCGGAGTACAAAGAATAGCCACGTCTACTCCCTGAAGTTCCTTTATATCTTTAACTACTGCGTAATCATTCAGTTCAGCCGGTTTGTTCTCGGCACCTGCACGACGAACCACACCTGCTATCTCAAAATCGGGAGCCGCTTGGAGGGCTTCCAGCACATAACGACCAATATTGCCATAACCTACGATGGCTGCTCTTACTTTTTTCATCTTTTTATTGGTTTTGTTTAACACATTTCTTTATTTCGGTTGCAAAATTAGTCATTTTCTTTGTTTTCAGGTCTCTTAAGGGTGTTAAAGTTAGTTTTTGTTATTCAAGGTTCGTGAAGCACAATATTTATTATCTTTGCGTTCTGATTATAACCATTATGATAGAATACATCAAAGGCGAGATTGCCGAACTGAGTCCGGCAACCGCAGTTATCGATTGTAACGGATTAGGATATGCCGTTAATATATCACTCAACACTTATTCTGCCATTCAGGGTAAGAGCAGTTGTAAACTCTATATCTACGAAGCCATCCGCGAAGATGCTTACGTTTTATATGGCTTTGTCGACAAGCAGGAACGGGAACTTTTCCTGCTGCTGATTTCCGTTTCGGGCATTGGAGGAAACACGGCCCGCATGATTCTTTCCGCTCTTTCACCGGCCGAACTGGTGAATGTGATCAGTACCGAAAATGCCAATATGCTGAAGACGGTGAAGGGTATCGGATTGAAAACAGCGCAAAGGGTCATTGTCGATTTGAAAGATAAAATTAAAACCGGTGCCATGGCTGCAACTGCCGTGGGAGGTGCTGCCGGTGCTTTGTTGCCGGCAATGAATGCTGAAGTGCAGGAAGAAGCCGTTGCCGCCTTGACGATGCTGGGCTTTGCCGCAGCGCCTTCTCAGAAAGTGGTGCTTGCCATTCTGAAGGAAGAGCCCGATGCTCCGGTGGAGCAAGTGATAAAGCTGGCCTTAAAGAGACTCTGAGAACAGGTATGTGGTATAAGGAGGACTATAAAATTTTCTGATACATCCTCAAATCCAGTTTTTTGCCGAACTTTTCCGCTACCTGCCGGATGTTTGCGCAACACTCGAAGCCACATCTCTCAAACAGGCGTATGCTGGCTTCGTTTTCTCCCGAAACCAGTGCCATTATATTGCTGAAGCCTTCTTGCCGGATGATATCTTCCAGTCGGAGTATGGTTTGTTTTCCATACCCCTGACCTGTGAACTCCGGCTTCAGGTAGAGGGTCAGTTCTACCGAAATGCGGAAGGCTTCTCGGGGCTTGAAACGTGCGAAGTAGCAGAATCCGCAGGGAGTTCCTTCGGGAGTTTCAATGATGAACGACCGGTAGACGGGATCGCCTACGGGGATGTAGTTTTTCAGTTCGTCGATGGAGGCGCAGTGTACAAAGTACACCACTGTCGTGTGGAGGGTGTAATAATCGTAGATGTCTTTTACAAAAGGCAAGTCGTTTTCCGTGAGCGTTCTGAGCGTAATATCCATTGCCGTAAAGTTCATTAATTGCCGCAAATGTAGCTAATCTTATCAGAAAAGAAGTACATTTGTTTCCGTAAATCAACACTCCAATTCATGAAATTGCAAAAAATATATCGTCAACAGTGGATGGAAGCCCATCCACGCATGCAATCGGCAGATACCGATCAGTGGTACGTGGATTTTGCCAACAGGCTGTTGCCCGTACTTGAGAAGTCGGAGCTTACCGGACAGATGATTCATAAGAACCGGGCTGTTCTCTATTTCACCTGGTATCTGGAAGATTGTGTGAATAATTCCGGTAGCTGGAATACATTCATCCGGTTGCATAAACAGTTGTATGGACGTTTCCTGCCTTTTTACACACTGACAGAGTCGTATGCCGATGATGAAATAAATCCCGAGGATGTATCTTTTCTGCTGTGGACGCTTCTTTCTCCTGTCACGGATAGTTCTCCGTCTCCTTGGAATCCGTTTGACAGTTCTCTGCTTCAGCTCGCATCCGATGTATATGCGGTGCTCGATGCCCATTTTGAACAGGCTCCCCTTACCGGTGATGAATCCACGGAGTGGTTTCCGGATGTCCGTGCCTTGTTACCCCCTCCGGGTCCTGTTTTGGATGTCTTGCCGGAAATGAATCTCCCCCGTGATGTAGCGAACTTCCTGAGTGCTTCCGGAGGAAAACAGATTGTGTATTTAAAAGACTATGTTGATTTGCGTCACTTCTGTGTCGATGCGTTGAAGTGGGCCGATGAAGACGATTCGTTAATGCCCGAGTTGGCCGATGAAGAAGATTTTGTGTTTTTTGCCAATCCGAAAGGTGTCTTGCTGGCTCCCAATATCGGTGCTTGTTTCCGCGACGAACGAAATTCGGAATATAATCCGGAGATTGCCGAACAAGAAGGGGCCGAATTGTTTTATATTCCGGGGCTTTGTCCCATCGACTTGTTGCACTATGCCATGCAGCACGGCTTATTGCCGGAGGTTGCTTTTCCTTTCGGGGATGGCAGGAGGCTGTTGCACGAGAACTGGGATTTCATAGCCCGCAGGTATTTAGGTAAATATTATAATGAAGATTTTTATGAAGAAGAGCGGAAATAGCAGTGACCGTCCGGGTAGCGGACGTCCCAAAGCTTCGGGAGGCAAGAAACCTACCGGTAAGCGGATCGGAAAGTCGAAACCCTCAAAAGCCAATAACCAGCTGAACCGTAGGGTGAAATAAGTTGTTGTCTGTTATAAACAGGTTTTATTATGAAATGGGAAAGTAGTTTGATGGAACATCTCCAATGGTCGGACACAATAACCAACCGGGAGAGTAAAGAGAGGTTGGCCCGTATGATTGCCATGCGCGTACAAGAAGGCGAGGTCATTGGGGCTGGCTCCGGATCGACCGTATATCTGGCATTGCTCGCTATTGCCGAAAGGATACGTACGGAGAATCTGCACGTCACCGTAATCCCTGCTTCGATGGAGATATCGATGGAATGTGTCCGCTTGGGCATTCCGCAGACTACTTTATGGATGTGCCGTCCCGACTGGACCTTCGATGGAGCAGATGAAGTAGATCCCGACCGCAATCTGATCAAGGGAAGAGGCGGAGCGCTGTTCAAGGAGAAGCTGCTGATAAGCAGCAGCAATCGTACTTTCATTTTGGTGGACGAAAGCAAACAGGTTTCTTTTCTGGGAAGCCGTTTTCCTGTCCCCGTCGAAGTCTTTCCGATGGCTTTGCCCTACGTAGAGAGGGAAATCCGGGCAATGGGTGCTTCACGTACCCAACTGAGGCCGGCTAAAGGTAAAGATGGTCCTGTGATCACCGAAAGTGGAAACCTGATTCTCGATGCCTGGTTCAGCAATATTCATTCGTCTCTTGAAAAAGAAATCAAGTCGGTGACGGGTGTTATAGAAAACGGACTGTTTATGGGATATGATGTCGAGGTGATGGTAGCAAAATAAGATCGGAAACGGTTGATAGTACGAAAACTGAAGAGGATGTATCAAAACCCACCACAGAGTGACACAGAGGTGATTTTAAGTTGTTGATTATTAATAAAAAGACTCTGTGATACTCAGTGTTACTCCGTGGTGAAAAGAGTTATGACACATCCCTTTTAGCTTTCGTTGCCTACAAGTTCATCGCATTTCCTCCAAGGACTCCCAGTATGGCAGATGCCACTGCGATCATTACTTTTAAAATTGTGTTCCAGTTTGATTTCTTCATTTTTTTACACCTCCTTTCATGTGATTCTGATTTATGCCGTCGGGTCATCCACAATGTCTCCGTCACCGTCTTTTCCCGTTTCCTTTCCTTCCAGTGCGGCTTTGATATCGATGAATTCGATTTTATCACCGGCCCGGGTCGATGTCAGGTTCGGACGTACGCTCGACGACGGACGAAAGTTTATTTTCACCGCCATTATGTTTTTGGCCGTACAGTCTTTTTCCGCATCCACCCCTTTGGTGCGTGCCGAAAGGCTGAATACTCCGAAATCCCGGATATTGACCGACTGCCCGTTGTAGAGTGAGGTACGCATCGCCTCTACAAAATTGGTGAGTACACTTTTGATATCTCCTAATGATAACGAACTCTTCTCCTTCATTTCGTACGCAATGCTTTCCAGGCTTGCGCTTTGACCTAAAGTGACCAGTTGCGGATAAAATTTCTCTATAGCATCCGCTTTTCGCGGATCCTTTCTCGCGATTTTTTTGTATGGAACTGCCATTGTCCGATAGTTTTTTATGGTTAATAATTAAGAATGCATCCGGAAGGTCGGACGAGCTCTTTCCCTTTCTTCCGGTATGTCAAAGATACCGCTTTCTAACCCCTGTTTTGTGCTTGTTGACGTGGGTTGAGGCGGTATGGATAAAAGATTGAAAATCAATGAATGTTTTGTGAAATAGTATGACTTCTGCTATGATATGTCGTTTGTTTTTGTTATCTTTATGCTATTGTAAAGTTCCGATTATTTATTAATTTAAAATAGAAAAACATGAAAGATTTAGAAGATGACGAGAGAGAGTTTCCTATCCGTGTATATACAAAAGTCGAGTTGGCTCTGCTTTATGCACCCCATTTGTCTGAAAATGCCGCCCTCAATAATCTCAGCCGTTGGATGCGGCACAACAAACTCCTGATGGCTGCGCTCGAGGAGGTGGGATACTATAAATACCGCCATTCATTTACGCCCAAGGAAGTTCGTCTGATCTTTCGATATATGGGAGAACCGGGAGCATAAAATTAGAGAGAAGAGGCTGTGTCAAAACTCACCACAGAGGACACAGAGTAACACAGAGGCGATTTTAAGTTATTGATTGTTAATAAAAGACTCTGTGCTACTCCGTGGTGAAAAGAGTTATGACACATCTCCTTTACTTCTACTCCCTATCTTCTTTGATCACTACCTTGCTAAGAGAACAGTCCGTTAAGGAATCTTAGAAAATTATTGGAACCCCCAATACTGAAAAAAGCAATTCACTTCGTGAAATTAGTTTAATTTGGTTCTGTGTATATTGTATATATAATATATATTGCATAAAACATTAGATTATGGAAGCAACTGTACCGCACAGAAAAAAGATTGTCACCCTGAAAGAAGATACTTTCAGGGCTCTTTCGGTTATGGCAGCAAAGCAGGGTACGAACCTGAAACGGTTGATAGAGTCCATGCTCGACAAGGCAGCGGATGAATACGATGGGAACGAATCCTACCGATACCTGTCTGAAAATTACCCTGATGGAAAGGTAATGCTGGGAAAGGAAGAACATAAAGAGTTTATAGACTGGTTGGGAGTGGTTGAGAAATGAGAGTTGAATTTTCAAAGGAGTTTGAAAAGGCAGCCCGTAAACTATCCGGCAAAATGCTTGAATCTGTACGTATAGCAGTACAGGTGCTGATTTCGAATAGGATAAACTACCGGCCATAATTGATAGTTTAAATGAAGAGAGGCGCGACTCGTGAAGAACCGTGCCCCTCGTGGTTAAAGTGGGCGCAACTCTACCGACAAACCCATAGCGGCCGCAATGCGGTAAAGCGTAGAAACGGTAGGAGTAATCAATCCCCTTTCTATTTTTGAGATGTAAGATTTGTCTGCACCAATTCTGTTGGCAAGCTCTTCCTGTGTCAAACGTGCATTTTTGCGGGCATCCAGCAATATCTGCCCGTTATATTCTTCCCATGCCTTTTCAATAGACGCTTCGCGTTCAGGAGTTCCCTCCTTGCCAAGTTCTTCGTCCAGCCACGCATCTACATCGTAGATGTCTTTACTTATTTCCTTTAGCTTCATAATATTCTTTTTTTAAGTTTATAGCTTTCTTTATTTCGTTATCAGGGGTTTTCTGCGTCTTCTTCCTAAAACAATTGAACAATACCACTACGTTCTCACCGTCGTAGATAAAAAAGATGCGTAATTCATTGTTCCCACAGGCCACACGAAATTCATATACTCCATCACGAATGAATTTAATGTAATGGCTCGGTATCTTGTCTTCTGCCTTAAAAAGAGATAGAGCGCGTTGTATCTTCTTCCGTTCAAGCTCAGAGAGTTTATCCATAAACTCTGCAAAGTAATTCTTGTACGTTATTATTTTCTTCATGACGCAAAGATAATAAAGGTTGTATTAAGATGCAACTTTATTAGGACTTTTTTGGTAAGTTACAATACTCTTCACCATACGCATTTAAATAACATAAGGAAGTATCCCATTCCGCTTGTCAATAAAACGCCAATATATGTCCTGCCCCGTAACAATATATGTAATCGAAATAACATATATTGTTACGGGGCATTTCTCTTCTATCTCCTTCTTTCCGATACTTTTAAAACGGTAACTCTTCCATCTCCTTTCCCTTCTCCCTTTTCCTGAAGTTTTCGCTCACCTCCTGCTGGCTGAGTTCCACTACGGCATACTCCGTAATGCCATGGACGTTTACACGCTTGCCGAAGGCATCCCTTTCCAGAATCTGTACCAACACCTGTTGCGTTTGCGCGTTGGCTTGTGTCCGTCCGTATACAGATAAAGTGGCCAGTATTGCGGCGGCGGGTTTCCATTTCACCTCAAAGTCCTTTTCTCTTGCCGGACGGAAGTAAACATACAGGTTCTCTTCCAGTGGGTCTTTCATGCGGTGGCGTTCGTTTCGGGTGTTGATGTCGTCTATCTCGTTTCCTTCAAACCAATAGCGGAAACCGTCTTCTATCAGTTGCACCGCCTGTGCGTATACTCCTTTGTGGTCTACCGGAGTGCGGTAGTCGATGGTTTTTACGGGAATGACCAGGAAGCGCCGGTTTCCTCCGTAATCTCTGAGGAACTGCATGTTGTTGGTGCTGCCGATGAACGATGCCCTCCGGGGATAAAGCTGCGCCTGAGTGTCGTATACCTTCCGGATGGTGACGTTCTCCTGTCCGATGATCCGTTTGAGTTCGGCGATGTCTCCTGTCTTCACACCTTCAAACTCCTCCATGTTGATCAGCAGCCGGGTGGATAGCAGCAAGAGGTCATCCTTGTTTGCCGGGTCTATCATTCCGTTGCGGTAATATTCTCCGAGTTCCGGGGGTAGCAGGTGTCGTATCCAGGTACTTTTTCCTTTTCCCTGCGCCCCGTGCAGCACCAGGGCTTGCTGGTTGGCTTTACCCGGTTGGAGCGCCGAGGCCACCATGGCTACGATCCAGCGCCGGAATCCTTCCCTCCAGAATTCCTGATCCTCCGCCTGTATGGTGTCCGCCAGTTTCCCGATGTGGTCGGTTGTCCTGTCCCACCGCACGTTTCCTCCGAAGTAGTCGGTAAAGGGATTGAACTCCGGTGTATAGTCCGAGTCGATGACCGACTTCAGGCTGTTGAGCGGATAGGCGATGCCCTGTCTGCTGATGTTCAGGAAGATGGAGTTGAGATCCTTGTTCCGCATGGCGTAGAATGATTTTCCCTCCTTCGTTTTGGACAAGTCGCACATCTCCAGTCGGTCGAGTACCGTATTTCGCCTGAAAGCGTAATTCCTGTCCAGATAGTCTATCACCTGTTCCACGGGCGGTATCTTTTTTTTCTCCTCTGCCCGTTCCGTTCTGTCCGTATATGTGTAGGCGTTCGCGATGGGGGTGTCTGTATCCATCTGTCCGTCCTCCCCTAATTTCACTGCTGCCAGACGTTTGACTTCCGCCTCTTCAAGTCCCTTTCGGAAACATTTGTTTCCCAGGGTGAAGAGGAACGAATTGCGGTTTCCCTCTGTGTATTTCATCAGCCTGCGGGTAGAGCTGAGGCATTTGTTGAATTCCATGCACGTGTAGGCGCTGACTTCCCCTGTTGGGTCCGTTGCGGGCTCTTCCTTCTGCCTTCCCCTCCGTGCAGGTTCGGGGGCTTCGATGGTGAATGCCCGTTCCGGGATGTGTGCCACCCGCCGGGGAGAGTAAAACGCCCTCGGGTCATACGAAGCGAAGACGCCTCTTGACAAGTCCTTTCCGCTGGTGTCCACTTCCGTCTCCAGAAGTTTCTCGTAGTGTTTACGGGCCAGTTCGTACATTCCCGCGTGATACTGCTCCAACCGGCTGTAAGTGATTGCCGGTGTCCGGAAGAACGCGTTTCGCCACTCTTCCGCTTCGAGGCTTACCGGATAGGCGAGCACCTTGAATCCGTGTTGCTTGGCGGTGAGGAAACAGGCGAGTGTCGCTTCGTCTGTTTCTATCAGGGCCCGTATCCGGTCCAGCTCCTTTTCGGGCAGATGGTCCAGGTCGATGGTGATGATGTCATTGTATGCGGCGATACTATGCGCCAGCCTGCATTCGTGGTAGTTTGCCGTGACGGTGAAGTAGTCCAGCTGCCGTTTTACGTTCTCCGCTTCCTTGGTTTTCCCTTCACTGATAAGCCTTCCTATTTTCTCAATCAGGGCGGCATAGCGACTGCTGCGTACCTTTTCGATTAATTCATTCAGGGAGCATCTCCCTTTTACTTTGCTGAAGCCCCTGTAAGTAGTAATACTAATGTTTTCCATTTTTCTGTTTTTTTAAAGCTCGACGTAAGTGTCTGCGGCTGTAAAATTAGGGATGATTTTATAAACCTTGTTAGACGTTTTCTTTGAAGAATGTCTTTATTTCGTCTAAGATGTTTGTTTCCAGATCTTTATCCGTTCCTTTTTTCTCCTCTTTCAGAAATTTTAGTGTGTTAAATATTTCTGTTTCAATGGATTGTACTGACATCTCCTTTGTGGGGGTTTGTTTCTGTCCGAAGTATAGCATACGGTACATGATATGTGCCAATTCACGGATTCCTTTGCGCTTTTTCGTTCCTTTTTGCAGGTAATTCAACCATAAGAAAAAGAGGATAACCAGCTCTCTGTGAGTAGTTATGTCGAGTTTTTCCGGTTTCTTTTCCAGTGTTTCTAAAATTCTCTTACTCTCGTCAGTTTTTCCGTTTGTAATTACTACATAAGGAATGTCTTCTATGTTGAGAATCATTCCTTCATTCGGTTTTTTTTGCTCATTTTGTCTAATGTGATTTATTGTTACGAAGGCAAAATTAACTGTTCTTAGTATATAATCCGTTATATACGCGTATATTGTTTACTTTTAATTGATGTTTTACCCTGTCATGAAAACAGGTTAAGTATACCTGACCTGTTTCCATGACAGGGTAAAATCAGTTTAAAAAGAGAGTATTATGCATGTACGCGTGTACGCGATTATATAAAGGGCGTTGGTGAATAGGGGATTTTGGTGTAAATAGAAAAGAGTATGTTTCAAAAAACGTTCGTTCAATGGAACAAAGGTAAACAGCATTTTTATTATAGCAAAATATTTTTATAAATAAATTTGTTTTCTCTTTTAATTGTACTTTTATCTATCTGTGAATCAATTAATTATTAAAACTCTTAAATTAGCTTTTCTTTTTTTGAATTTTTCTTTTTGGAGATTTTAAAATTCTGTCAAAAATGGTGTTTAAACAAACGAACGTTTTTTGAAACATCAATGACTTCTAATTCATTCGTTCATAGAACTTTATCTCTGAAATTCTTCTGTTTCTTGGAAATGGTCGATTTCAGGGTACTTACATAACATTTCATCGTTCTCCTGCTGTGATAGGGGAGAGTCTTGAGATCACATGAATGCAAGTAATACTGATATTCGCATTACATCATCTGACCGGGAGGTACTTTCGTACTCCGGTGTCCCCAAAGAATACCCTTTAGTGAAGGAATCCGACAACATCCATTGGTATGCTGTGCGAGTCACCTACAGCCGCGAACTTTCTTTGAAAACGTACCTTGACAGCGAATCCATCGAGAATTTCATCCCGATGCGCTACGAGTATATCGTGAAGAACGAACGCCGAGTGCGTAAACTGGTTCCCGCTGTTCATAATCTGGTATTCGTCCGTTCGTGCCGTGAACGTATCGACCGTATCAAAGAAGAGATGGGTGTATCCCTTCCGATCCGTTATATCATGGATCGGGAAAGTCGCCAGCCGATTGTTGTTCCGGACTCCCAGATGCGCAGCTTCATGGCGGTTGCCGGCAGTTACGAGCAGCAACTGGTTTACCTGGAGCCTTCCGCTGTAGCCTTCCGTAAAGGACAGCGTGTGCGTGTGACGGGTGGGCTTTTTGCCGGTGTCGAAGGTGAGTTCATCCGTGTGAAAAACGACCGTCGCGTGATGGTTTCCATTCAGGGAGTGATGGCCGTTGCCACTACCTACATCCATCCTTCTCTAATCGAGCCGCTCGATCTTTAAACAGTAAAATAGCAGACAGTAAATCGTAAATAGTAAATATTCCCATGAACTCTTTAGATTCTCAAATTACCGCTTTGTACACCTTGGCGCACGAACTTCTGTATCTGGGTTCCGATGGCAGCCCCATCTACAGCGACCACTTCAGCCGGTTGAACGGTGATGTACTCAGCCGTGCCAACACTTTATATCCCCATTATGGCTCCACCGACGAGGAAGAAGCCCGTTTGTGCCTTTCGCTTCTGATGGGTTATAACGCGACGATCTACAATAACGGTGACAAGGAAGTCCGCATCCAGCAGATCCTGAACCGTTGTTGGGAAGTGCTCGACCGCCTGCCCGCTTCTTTGCTGAAGGTGCAGCTTCTGACTTATTGCTATGGCGAAGTATTTGACGACGATCTCTCCCGTGAGGCACACAGCATCATCGACAGTTGGGGAGGGCGTGCCCTTTCCGGCGATGAATGTGAGATTGCCGAACAACTCCGCAGCCTTGAAGAGAATCCTTATCCCAACTGGGAAGTAGAGGAGTGAACTCTTTTCTTTTTCGACACAACACTGTATATAACCTAAATCCCCTTTGTCTTGAATATCCTTTTCATCATATTGGCTTTTGTCATCTCTGCTTCGATTGCCCGGCTTATCATTCCCCGCATCCTGCTTATCTCTTTGCGGAAGAAGCTTTTCGATATGCCGAGTGAGCGCAAGGTTCATAAACGTGCTATTCCCCGTTTGGGCGGTGTCTCTTTCTTTCCCACCATCCTGTTATCCTCTTGCGGTGTGTTCGCACTTCGCATCCTGATGGGTTATGATGTTCCTGCCCTCCGTGCGGTGTACTTGCTGCCCGAGTGCATGTTTCTGGTCTGTGGGATGACTTTGCTTTATCTGACGGGTATCGCCGATGACCTTGTCGGAGTGCGCTACCGTCAGAAATTTGTGATCCAGATCATCTGTGCCTCGTTTTTTCCCCTGGCCGGCCTTTGGATCAATAACTTCTACGGGCTTTTCGGTCTGTATGCCCTTCCTGCCTGGATAGGCATGCCTTTTACGGTTCTTCTGGTTGTCTTTATCACCAATGCCATCAATCTGATTGACGGTATCGACGGTCTTGCTTCCGGTCTGAGCAGCGTTGCCCTGCTTGTCTTCGGCTTCCTGTTCATGCAGAAAGAACTTTGGACGTACAGCATGCTCGCCTTTGCCACGTTCGGTGTGCTGGTCCCTTTCTTTTACTATAACGTGTTCGGCAGTGCGGAACGTGCCCGTAAGATTTTTATGGGTGATACGGGCAGCCTGACTTTGGGCTATGTGCTCTCTTTCCTTGCCATCAAATACAGCCAGTACAATCCGGATGTCACCCCGTATACCGAAGGTGCTTTCGTGATTGCTTTCAGTACGCTGATTGTCCCGGCATTCGACGTGATCCGTGTGGTGATGGTTCGTGTTCGCAGTGGCAAGAGCCCTTTCGAACCGGACAAGAACCATATTCATCATAAGTTCCTGGCAATGGGTTTCACACCAAGAAAGGCGATGATAACGATCTTGCTGATTTCTTGTGCATTTAGTGCGGTGAATATTCTGTTGGTTCCGGTGGTTGACAACACGGTGATGCTTTTGGCGGATATTGCTGTGTGGGTGGGACTGAATTTATGGTTCGACAGGGTAAGAGATAAAAATAGATAAATATTGAAGTGTTATAAAATTGAATATATTTTATGGAAAGAAAAAGAGTATATGTTGGGATGAGTGCTGATATTATTCATCCCGGTCATTTGAATATTATTCATGAAGCTCAAAAATTGGGGTGTGTAACTGTTGGAGTTCTAACAGATGCAGCTATTGCTAGCTATAAACGTTTACCTTATTTGAATTATGAACAGCGTTCTTTAGTTGTTCGAAATTTAAAGGGAGTTGATGAAGTGATTCCACAAACTACTTTGGACTATGTTCCTAATCTTGAACTTTTAAAACCCGATTTTGTGGTTCATGGAGATGATTGGAAAGAGGGTGTTCAGAAAGAAACGAGGCGAAGGGTTATCGAAGTTATTTCCCAATGGGGTGGTAAGGTAATAGATGTCCCTTATACTAAAGGAATTTCTTCTACTGATCTAAATCTAAAATTAAAAGAAATAGGGACAACTCCGGAAATTCGTTTAAAGAGGTTAAGACGTTTAATTGAGGCTAAACCGATAGTACGTATTTGTGAATCTCATAGTGGGTTAACAGGATTAATTATAGAAAATACTTCCGTTGAAATTAATGGTACAAAACGTGAGTTTGATGGCATGTGGTCCAGTAGTTTAACGGATTCTACTTCTAAAGGGAAGCCTGATATTGAGGCTGTTGACTTAACAACACGCTTACATGACTTAAATGATGCCTTAGAGTGTACTACAAAACCAGTTATATTCGATGGTGACACAGGAGGTAAAATAGAACATTTTGTTTTCACAGTTCGCACATTAGAACGTTTAGGTATTTCAGCTGTGATTATTGAAGATAAAATTGGACTGAAAAAGAATTCACTTTTTGGAACTGATGCTATTCAAACGCAAGATACGATTGAGGGATTTTGTGATAAGATAAAAGCTGGTAAACGTGCTCAGGTTACTAATGATTTTATGATTATTGCTCGTATTGAAAGTTATATAGCGGGCAAAGGTCTAGATGATGCTATGGAAAGGGCTTTAGCATATATCAATGCTGGTGCTGATGGCATTATGATTCATAGTAAAGATAAGTCAGGTGAAGATATTAAGCTCTTTTGTCAGTCTATTCGGGCCGTAAATAAGTCTATACCTATTGTCGTCGTTCCCACAACTTATAATCACATAACGGATGAAGAGTTAGCTTCTTGGGGGATAAATATTGTTATTTATGCCAATCATATGTTGCGTAGTGCATATCCGGCCATGCTTAATACTGCAAAATCGATTCTTTTACATGGACGTTCTTATGAAGCAAATGACTTATGTATGCCTGTGAAAGAAATTTTGGAATTAATACCTGGGACAAAATAAAATTCTATTATGATTACTCCTAAATATTTTATTGATTCTCTTAAAGCAAATCAAATCGATTTCTTTACTGGAGTTCCTGATTCTTTGTTAAAAAGTATCTGTGCATATATAACTGATCATTCAGATTTGAATAATCATATAATTGCTGCGAATGAAGGTGCTGCAGTGGGACTTGCTGCTGGTTATTATTTAGCAACAGGTAGAATTCCACTTGTGTATATGCAGAATTCCGGTATAGGTAATGCAGTGAATCCTTTGGTGTCTTTGACTGATAAAGAAGTCTATAATATTCCTTTGCTACTATTAATTGGCTGGCGTGGAGAGCCTGGGCTGAAAGATGAACCTCAGCACATAAAACAAGGTAAGATAACTATTCCTTTATTAAATTCTATGGGAATTAGTAATCAGGTCTTGTCTAAAAATGAATCGGAATTAACATGCCAGTTGAAAGAAGCTTTAGCTTGTATTGAGACAAATCGTGAACCGTTTGCTTTTGTAATTCAGAAGGATACATTTGAAGATTATAGACCTCAGACATTAGAAAATAATGGATTCACATTATCTAGAGAGGAAGCAATAAAAATAGTCTCTTCTTCTATACCGGAAAATGCTATTATTGTTTCTACTACAGGGATGATATCACGTGAATTGTTTGAATATAGAGAGTTCATGAATCAGAATCATGAGAAGGACTTTCTTACAGTTGGCTCAATGGGACATGCTTCTCAAATATCTTTAGGAATAGCTCTCCATAAATCCGGTAGAATGGTATATTGTTTTGATGGAGATGGAGCTATTTTAATGCATATGGGATCTTTGGCGATTGTAGGTTCTACAAAACCATGTAATTACGTTCATGTTGTATTTAATAATGGTGCACATGATTCGGTAGGTGGCCAACCTACCGTTGGTTTAAAAATAAATATTTCTGAAATAGCTGTAGCTTGTGGGTATAATTTGGCTTTATCTGTTTCTGATTTAATTTCTTTAGAGAAAGCTCTTAATACGATAAGTAATTCTATAGGACCTGTTCTTTTAGAGATAAAGGTAAAAAAAGGAGCTCGTAAAGATTTGGGACGTCCGACGAGAACTCCTATTCAAAATAAAGATGCTTTCATGGATTTCTTAAATCAATAGTATGTGTCAACGAGCGTATTTGGGAAAATCATCTATACTTGAATTGCCTTCCGTTTTGGAGCAATTTGTTCCTAAAAGAATATTATTGGTAAGAGGAAAAAAATCGTATGAATTATGTGGAGCCCAAGTGGCTTTATCTTCGATTTTTGTTAATTTGGAATGTCAAGTTTTAGATTTTCAGGATTTTAAGGAGAATCCTCAAAGTGAAGATTTGGATAAAGGAATCTTGCTGTTAGAAAAATATCAACCTGATTTGATTATAGCAATAGGAGGAGGTAGTGTAATAGATATGGCTAAACTGATGCGTTTTTTTTATTCTTATTCTGGTGATAAGAAAAAGAATATTTATCAAAGAAAAAAGCCTTTAATTCCTCTAATTGCTATACCAACAACAGCAGGAACGGGAAGTGAAGCTACACATTTTGCGGTTTTGTATATGGAGAAAGTGAAATATTCAGTGGCTCATAAGGATGTGTTGCCTGATATTGCTATTGTTGATCCTCAATTTACTTTTAATGTTCCTAAATACTTAAGTGCTTGTACAGGTTTTGATGCTTTGGCGCAGGCTATTGAAGCTTACTGGAATGTGAACGCTACAGATGAATCTGATGAATATGCGATAAAAGCTGTAAAGTTGCTTTGGCCTAATTTGGAATTAGTGGTGAATGCTCCGACAGAAGATGTGCGGGAGAAGATCTCTGAAGGCGCTTATTGGGCGGGGCGTGCAATTAATATAACAAAAACTACTGCTCCTCATGCTTTTTCATATCCTTTTACTACTTATTATGGTTTGCCACATGGACATGCAGTTGCATTGACCTTTCCATTTTTTTTTCAGTTGAATCTATCTGGAATTGACTTGAAAAAAGAAGTCGATAAAATGAAATATAATTCAAAAATAGAAATTCTGATTGAAATATTGGATAATGAAAATATTGATTGGAAAAATTACTTAGATAACATAGGCTTATTTCCCTGTAAAAGGATGGAAGATTGTAAAGTGTCTTTTCTTTTGGATAAAGTTAATATTGATCGGTTAACCAATAATCCTGTAGAGTGTACAGATAAAGTTAAAAGTGAATTACTTAAATCATTAATAAATTGAAATATGAGAAAATTGTTGAATATATTACGAAGTAGATTAAGAAGATATCAACAAAAAAAATACGAAAAATCCTTGACGGAATCCTTGTCTGTGAATGGAATTAATATTTTTGAAAAGTTTCATTTAGCTATGGAATCAGTTCAATGCGATTATTGGTTGGCTTTTGGAACCTTATTAGGTGCTATACGCGACAATAATTTTATATCTTATGATACTGATATTGATGTAGGGGTTTTTATTGATACTGATTTTGATAAAGTAGAGAGCGCATTGCGTCAATTTGGATTTAAAAAAATGCGAAAAATAGAACTCTATACTACTGGTAATTGCCAGGAAAGGGGATTTGAATTGACTTTTATTCAAGATAATATTTTGATAGATATTTTTGTTTTTGATAAAATTTCGGGAACTAATCAAATTTATACTCATACTTGTTTATGGGATAATGATCATTTTCAATACCTTTCAACTGTATTGAGAGTGATTACTCCTTTTACTGGAATATCCAAATATAATTTTTTAGGGATAGACGTGAATGTACCATCCAATTATGACGAGTATTTGAAGGCATATTATGGTGAGGAATATAATAAACCAGATTCTAATTGGACACCACGTATGTCACCTGCTGTTGAAGTTGTAAAAGATGCCATAGGCATTTTGACTCCATATTAGGAATGGAAGTAAAACATAATCGGCAATTTTGGGGAGTAATTTGGAGCCTTTTTGATAGACTGGGGGCACAATTTGTAACTTTTATTATTGGTATTGTTTTAGCACGTCTATTGACTCCATCCGACTATGGGCTTGTTGGGATTATTGCTATATTTATTGCTGTCTCTAATGTTTTAATTGAAGGTGGTTTTTCTAACGCATTAATACGTAAATTAGACAGAACGGAATCTGATCTTTCAACAGCCTTTTATTTTAATGTAGTAGTTGGGATTTTTTTGTATGTGCTACTTTTTTTCTTAGCTCCTTTTATAGCTACATATTTTGAGGATCCTTTGCTAATACCTTTATTAAGAATAATCGGTTTAAATGTTTTCTTTAATTCTTTATGTATTGTTCAGAATGCTATATTAACAGCGGATCTGAATATAAAGTTGCAGACTTTAATAAGCCTTTGTTCTCAAATACCTATGGGCATAATAGCTATTTACTTAGCTTACAAGGGATTTGGAGTATACGCATTAGCTATTCAATCAGTAGGATATACATTTATTAAAACAATTCTTTTTTGGTGTTTTGCTAGATGGAGACCTATAACAGGTTTTAGTAAAGATTCATTTAATTATCTTTTGAGTTTTGGTTCTAAATTGGTAGGCGCTAATTTAATAGGAACTGTTTTTAATGAAATTTACTCTATTGTGATTGGGAAATGCATTGGTAAACAGGAGTTGGGATATTATACAAAGGCAAGAAGTTTAGCCAGTCAGCCGGATATGATTTGTGCTGGTGTCATTCAGAAGGTGACTATTCCTGTATTGGCCAATGTTCAAGACGATAAATATACTCTTTTATTAGTTTACAGAAAATATATAAAAATGATAATGTGTTTAATGGCTCCTCTTGCATCATTTTTAATTTTGGCTGCAAAACCAATTGTAATCTTTTTATGGACAGATAAATGGAGTGAATCTATCTTTTTATTTCAAATGTTGGTCTTTGCTGGGTTATGGTCTCCTGTATCTTACTTGAATTTATGTTTGCTGCAGGTCTTAAATCGTACTGGCTATATCTTAAAGTTGGAATTCATAAAGAAACCTATTAGTTTAATCATTATTTTAATTTCAGTTCAAGGTGGAATTATAGGAATTGTCGTAGGACAAATTTTAATTGCTGTTATTGCTGATACAATCAATATGAGTATTTCTAAGCAGCTTTTAGCTTATACTTATCGATTGCAGTTTTCTGATATTTTGAGATATATGTTCTTTGCGTTTGTAGCTGGATTGATAGGCTATTTTATTACTATTCTATTTTCAAATTTAGCTTTAATAATTTTATTTTCCTTTGTTGCTGTAAGTGTTGTATATACTTTGTTATTATATCTTTTTCGTGATCCAGTTGTGCAAGAAATTCGTACTGTATTAAAGAATATGTAAATAATTAATTGATTATTTTAATGAAACGAATATTAAAAAAACTTTATAACTTTTTTGTAACATGCTTTTATAATTTAGTCTTTCCATTTGTTCTTCAGTTGGTAAATAGCAACGTTTTTAGAACTAAAAAGTATACTATTTCTTTATGCGCTATTTTTAAAGATGAAGCTCCATTTTTAAAGGAATGGATTGAATTTCATAAAATAGTAGGAGTTGAACATTTTTATTTATATAATAATGATTCAAGTGATGATTTTAGAGAAGTTATTCAGCCATATATAGAGTTGGGAATCGTAACCATAATTGAATGGCCTTATCCACAAGCTCAAATGAAAGCTTACAAACATTTCTATGAGAACTTTAGAGATGAGACATCTTGGGTTTCCTTTTTGGATATAGATGAATTTTTTTGTCCTAAATATGCAGATACATTGGAAGAATGGTTAGAATCATATAAAAAATATCCTGTCGTTTTGATTTATTGGATGATGTTTGGTACGTCTGGAAAACTACAGCATGATTATGATTCGTTGGTTATTGAACAATATAATATTAGTTGGGATTATTTGTATCATGTTGGGAAATGTCTTATTAATACTAATTATGATATTGTGTCATTCGATAATGCCGCAGTCCATCATTCTCCATGGGTTAAAGTAACACTCGGTCCTATAAACTTTAAAATACCTCCAGTTAATCAATTTGGATATTTCGTTCCCAAGGATTTATTCTGGGGCCCTACGAAGGAATTGGAAAAATCTACGATACAAATTAATCATTATTGGAGTAAAGCTTGGAATATATATGATAATAAACGTAAGAAAAGTGATGTTTTCTTTAAAGAAAATCCTAAAAAAAAGCTGGATTATTTTTACTTTCATGAAAGGGAGAATCGGACGTCTAATAGAATGATATATAGATTTCTGATGAAATTAAAATTGTCTTTAAATGAAATAGATTAGATATGGGATGTGAAAGTGCTCGCATAATTCAATTACCTAAAATAGCTGATCCAAGAGGTAATTTATCTATTATAGAAGAGTTTAAACAGATACCTTTTAAGATACGGAGAGCATATTGGATATATGATGTTCCTGGCGGGGTTGAACGTGGAGGACATGCTTATAAAGAGAATGAAGAATTTATAGTAGCTTTATCAGGAAGCTTTGATGTGTGCTTGGACGATGGGATACATTCTTGTGTTTTTCACTTAAACCGTTCTTATTTAGGAGTTTTAGTACCCAAAGGTCTTTGGAGGGCTATGAGTAATTTTTCTACAAATTCTTTAGCACTTATACTTTCTTCGACTGATTATAATATTGATGATTATATAATGGATTATACTGATTTTAAACGATGGAGCATAGAAAGCAGATGATTACAGTTTTTGATTGCTCTCTTTATCATCTTCAAAAGAACATTGAGAAGGAGGGGAATCTTACATATGTCTATAATAATATTCATGTGCCATTTGATGTGAAACGGATTTTTTATTCTTATGATATTCCAGGTGGAGAGGCTCGTGGTGCTCATGCGCATATTAACTGTCATCAATTATTGGTCGCTGCAAGTGGAAGTTTTGAAGTGGTGTTGGATGATGGTATAAATAAGAGAACAGTGTTACTGAATCGTCCTTTTTATGGTTTACATATTCCTCCTGGTATTTGGGCAGAGGAACAGGGATTTTCCTCTGGCTCTATTTGTTTAGTGTTGGCTTCTCATGGATTTGAAGAGGCTGATTACATTAGAAGTTATGATGAGTTTTTAAATAATAAAAATATACTATGATTAAATTTTTGGATTTAAAAAAAATTACAGAAAAGAACTCGGACGAAATAATATCTGCAGTGAATGATGTAATTTATTCAGGTTGGTATTTACAAGGTAATATAGTTAGACGTTTTGAAGAGCATTATGCTTTATATATTGGCACAAATTATACGGTTGGCTGTGCTAATGGACTGGATGCACTTATTTTAATTTATCGCGCTTATATTGAATTGGGAATAATGAAAGAAGGAGATGAAGTAATCGTACCTGCTAATACATATATTGCCTCTATTTTAGCGATAACAGAAAATAAGTTAGTCCCTGTTTTGGTAGAACCAGATATTAACACATTGGAAATTGATGACTCTAAGATAGAAGAGTCTATTACGGACAAAACTAAATCTGTTCTATTAGTACATCTTTATGGACGTTGTGCTTATACTGATAAAATAGGAGAATTGTGTACTAAATATAATCTAAAGTTAGTAGAGGATAATGCTCAAGCACACGGTTGTAAATTTGGAGAAAGAAGAACTGGATCTTTGGGAGATGCGGCTGGACATAGTTTTTATCCGGGAAAAAACTTGGGAGCTTTAGGGGATGGAGGAGCTATTACAACATCAGATAAAGACTTGGCTGATGCTGTTAGAACTTTAGCGAATTATGGTTCTGTTAAGAAATATGTGTTTAAATATCGGGGACGTAACTCTAGGTTGGATGAAATCCAAGCGGCAGTTCTGGATGTGAAATTAAAATATCTGGACCTGGATAATGACTATCGTAAAAATATTGCTTGTTATTATATTGAGCATATAAAAAATGAACGAATACATTTTCCGTTTATTTTACCAACAGAATCTAATGTTTATCATTTATTTCCTATATTGTGTGAGGAACGCGATAAATTGCAAATGTATTTGAATAACAAAGGGGTACAGACCTTGATACATTATCCCATACCACCACATAAACAAGAATGCTATAATCAATGGAATAAATTAAATTTTCCTATAACTGATCAAATTCATAATGAAGAATTATCTCTGCCTATTAGTCCAGTTATGTCTTTGGATGAAGTAAAGCATGTGGTTGAATTATTGAATTATTTTAAATAATGATGAATGGGTTGTTGTTGTCAATATGCATCCCTACTAATGGTGCTTCGCAATGGGTACTACCTTGTTTGGATGCTATTTATTCTCAAGGCATAGATAAGTCTCTTTTTGAGGTCGTTATAACAGATAATGATATTGATAGTACATTGCTCAGTGATTTACGTCCTTATGAGTGTGATAATTTGAGATATGTGCAAACAAGAGATGAAGGCTTTCTTAATTTAGTTACTGCTTTAAAGTTAGGCAGAGGAGTATTCCGGAAAATGCTTAATCATCGTAGTATGATATTGCCAGGAACAATAGCAAGATGGCTTGCTATTATAAAAGAATATATGAATTCTAAACCAATTATTTATTTCTCAGATAATCAATTGGATGTGGGAACTATTTTGAAATGTTCTAATTTAGACTCTTTTATAAATAGATTGTCTTATTGGTCGAGTTGGAGTGCGGGAATCTCTATATGGGATATTGATGTAGGAGAAATAGATCGGTTAGAATTGAATGAGATGTTTCCTAATGTATCTTTATTATTTAATCTTAGGTCGGAAAGCCAATATATAATATGTGATGAAAAATATCAAAACATGCAAGATGAAAGAGGAAAGGGCGGGTATAACTTGTTTCAAATATTTGCTGTTGATTATTTAGATATATTAAATTCACTAAGAAGAGAGAAAAAAATTAAAAATAAAACATTTATAAAGGTAAAAATGGAATTACTGACCTTTTTATCTGCATGGTATTTTGAATTGATTGTTAAAAAGACATCAAAGTATAACTTTGAAGTTGTTGATAGAAGACAAAGTTTTAGTATATACTATTCTGTTGTCGATTATTATTTAATGTGTATTTATGCTTGGTTGTTGGTTCCATTTAGGAGATTGATCAAATATTTTTACAGAAAATTTTAATATAGTGTGTTAGTGTGTGTACTTATGAAAGATAAAATTTATCCTTGTTTATTATTTATGGCCAAAATATCATTTGTTATTTTTCCATATCGATTTTCTCAGTTCTGTTGCTATTTACGAAATTTACTAGAGAGCTTAAGATTTGTTGTTTTAACAGGTTGTAAAGGGAAAGCTTTTATCGAAACCCCTTTCTCTATAAAGGGGCATAAATACATTAAGTTTAAAAGTTTTTTTTCTCGTCCGGGATTAAGAATTGAATGTTGGGATAATTATTTGGAACATAGTTTTAAACCCCAAATTATAATAGGTGAAAAGGTCTGTTTTAATTTCAGATGTCATATTGGTGCTATAAATGAGATAATTATTGGTGACAATGTACTTGTAGGGAGTAATGTTTTGATAACAGATCATGCTCATGGAAATACAACTATTGATGATTTATTAAAGGAGCCACAGCAAAGAAATTTATTTTCTAAAGGTCGCGTCGTTATTGAAAACGATGTTTGGATAGGAGAGAATGTTTGTATATTACCCAATGTTGTTATTGGGAGGGGAGCTGTAATAGCTGCAGGAAGTGTAGTTACTCATTCTATACCATCTTATAGTGTGGCTGCTGGTATTCCAGCTCGAGTTATAAAAATGTAAACTAATATATTGTAATTGAATTTATGAAAGCACGTGTAATAGCATTTTATTTACCTCAATTTCATCCAACTCCTAATAATGATGTTTGGTGGGGAAGAGGATTTACAGAATGGACAAATGTAGGTAAGGCAAAACCTTTATTTAAAGGACATTATCAGCCTAAAGTTCCTGCGGATTTAGGATATTATGATTTAAGATTGCCAGAGGTACGTGAGGCACAAGCTGAATTGGCAAAGAAAGCAGGTATCGAAGGGTTTTGTTATTATCATTATTGGTTTGGTGATGGAAGACAAGAGTTGGAGCTTCCTTTTAATGAGGTGCTTAAGTTAGGAAAACCAGATTTTCCGTTTTGCTTATGTTGGGCTAACGAATCATGGCATTCTAAATTTTGGAGTAAAAGTGGTAATTCTTTTTCTAAACAAATTTTGGTTGAACAAAAATATTTAGGAAAGGAAGATAATGAGAAACATTTTTATAAATTATTGCCGGCATTTAAGGATAAACGCTACTTAAAGATTGATGGAAAGCCTATTTTTATGATATATAGGCCTTTTGATTTTATCGGAATAAGAGAGTTTATTCAAGAGTGGCAAAGATTAGCGATAGAAAATGGATTAACAGGTATTTATTTTATAGGACAACTTGGACAAATTAAGAAGAATCCATCTCAAATTGATATTGATAGTGCTTTGTCATTCGGTTTAGATGGAATTAATATAGTTAGATTATGGAGTGCTAGTTATAGAAGGAATTTTTGTGTAAAAGTATATGAAAAAATTATATCTCTTGTAACTGGAGTTCCTAGAGGTGTTTTATATAAAAATGTTTATCATAGTTTTGTGGGAGAAGAAGAATATCAAACTAATATTTATCCAACGTTAATTCCTAATTGGGATCATACACCCCGTAGTGGAAATGCGGGCTACGTATTATTTAATTCATCTCCTAAATTGTTTCAAAAGCATGTTGAAGAAGTACTTGAGCGAGTAGAATGTAAGCCAATAGAAGACAGAATTGTGTTTTTGAAATCATGGAATGAGTGGGGAGAAGGTAATTATATGGAACCAGATTTGAGGTATGGTTTGGAATATATTCATGCATTAAGAAATGCTATTCTTTGATATATTGTAATACTACTGTATAAAGATATCATACGAAATGCTTTTTTTTATCTTTTTATTTATTATTTTTTTGGCTTTTCTTTCGATAAAACGATATAAGACTTTTTTTAATCCTTTTACTTTATCTCTTCAGTACCCATTACTTTTTTTGACTATACCACAGATTATTTTAGTTATATTGGGAGATGGAGAAGATTCATTACTTTCAGATGTTGTTATATTACTTTATATTCTGTTTTTATATTTAGGTACTTTCTTTAAAATTCCATATTTAAAGATTTATTCTTTTAAAAATACTAAGATTATAGTTTTTTGTTCTTTTGTTTTGGCTGTGGTAATATTTATTCCTTTATTACCTATGCTTTTAAAATATGGTATATCATTTAGGGGGTTAAGGGAATTTTATGAGGAAGTAGTTTTTTCTGCTTATGCATCTTTTTATGAAGTATTTAAAACATTATTATTAATCTTGATAATTATTCTTTTTGTCTGGAAACGTAAAATAACTATAGTGCTTATTTGTTTGATTTTTATTTTATTCTTTTCGGGGAGTAAAATGGCTATACTTAGCACTATGATTATTTTGGTGACAATGTACGAAGAATATAAGAGAGTAAACTATAAGGTATTGTTTATTTCTTCTATTTTGGTATTTGTTCTTTTGCTATTTTATCATTTCTCTCAAACATTACAAAATCAAAATAAAAATATTTTTGACACCGCTCTTTCTTATTTTGATGTTTATAGACAACAGACTATGGCTTTAGAACTATTTGTTTCTGGGAAAATGGATTATTATTATGGAGAAATAGCATTAAGTTCGTGGTATAAAGTTATTCCTAGATTCATATGGGAGTCAAAACCGAAAGATTTTGGTTTTGCACTATTAAATTATGCTATTTATCCAGAGTTTTCAAGTGATGGGTATATGCCTTCATTTGGGTTAGCATATTCATTTGCTGATTTTGGTTTTGCGTCTATAATCTTTTCTGGTTTTTTTGCTGGAATGTTAAAAAATTACTTTTATAGAATGTTCTATAATTCAAAAAAAGATGTTGTGCCTTTTTTATTATATATTTTAGATTTTAATATAGTTCTCTGCACTCTTTTTGTATTTTATTATATAATTTCTTTTATTAAACATGATACCTAAGATTATTCATTATTGTTGGTTGAGTGGTGATCCATTTCCTGATTTAATAAATAAGTGTATTAATTCTTGGCATAACATTTTGTCCGATTATGAATTTATATTATGGGATACAAGGCAGATTGATGTTAATTCTAATTTGTGGTTAAAGCAAGCTTATGAAAATAAGAAGTATGCTTTTGCCGCAGATTATATCCGCTTTTTTGCTTTGTATCATTATGGAGGAATATATTTAGATGCTGATGTTGAGGTGCTTAAAGATTTTAAATCGCTTTTGATTGAAAAGCAATTTTTGGGAGAAGAAGCTAGTGGAGACATTGAAGCTGCTGTTATTGGAGCTGAAAAAGGTGCAGATTGGGTGAAATCTTGTTTAGATTACTATGCAAATCGTCCTTTTGTGAAAGAAGATGGTTCGTTTGATACTAGGCCTGTGCCTTTATTACTAAATAGAATTATTCAAGAAAAGGCATTTGATATTAAACCATATTATTATTTTTCACCTAAAGATTATAATATTGGCAAGATAGATATAAGTGATAGTACCTTTTGTATTCATCATTTTGATGGAAAGTGGATAAAACGGGGGCTGAAGTATTCTCTTAAAAGAAATATGCACAAAATTTTATACTATGCTTTTGGGCGAAAGGGACATAACTGTTTGGTACGTGCTATAAGAAAATTGAAATGATGAAGTTCTCTGTATTACTTTCTGTATATTATAAAGAAAATCCTGATTTTTTGAAGCAGAGTTTGGATAGTATTTTGAACCAAAGTAGGTTACCTGATGAGTTAGTTTTAGTAAAGGACGGTCAATTATCTATTGATTTAGATAGAATGATTGATTCTTATGTGAGAAAATATACTGGTTTATTTAAAATTTTAGCTTTGTCTGAGAATCAGGGTTTAGGTAAGGCTTTAGATGTCGGATTGAAGTATTGTACTTTTGATGTTGTTGCTCGCATGGATACTGATGACATTGCAACTCCAAACAGATTTGAAAGGCAAATTACTGTATTTGAAAAGTATCCAGAATTGGATGTAGTTGGTGCTTGGATTAGCGAATTTGAAAATGTTTCTTCAAATGTTGTTTCTATAAGAAAACTTCCGGAATATCATAATGAAATATATCTTTATGCAAAGAAACGATGTCCTATTAATCATCCAGTTGTGATGTTTAAAAAGGATGCAGTATTTGCTGCGGGCGGATATAGGCATTTTCCATTATTTGAAGATTATTATCTTTGGGTTAGGATGTTGATGAATGGCGCGAAGTTTTATAATATTCAAGAGAGTCTTCTAGCATTTAGGTTTTCAAGTGAGATGTTTAAGCGACGTGGAGGTTTAAAATATGCAATTAGCGAATTGAATTTACAAAGAGAGTTTGCAAGAATGGGGTTTATTAATTGTTACGAATTATTTCGAAATGTAACAATAAGGTTTGTATCTCGTTTGATTCCAAATAAGGTTCGGGAATTTGTCTATTTGAAATTACTTAGATAATATTGTGGAAATGATAGTAACTTTATGAAAGGCATTGTTTTAGCCGGTGGTTCCGGTACTCGTCTGTACCCCATCACCAAAGGAGTTAGTAAACAGCTTCTTCCTATTTTTGATAAACCGATGATTTATTATCCGGTTTCGGTGTTGATGCTTGCCGGTATCCGTGAAATCTTGATTATATCTACTCCGGATGATCTTCCTGCTTTCCGACGTTTACTGGGAGATGGTTCTGATTACGGAATGCGTTTAGAGTATGCGGAACAACCTTCTCCGGATGGTTTGGCTCAGGCATTCATTATCGGTGAGGAATTCATTGGGAGTGATTCGGTTTGTTTGGTGCTTGGAGATAATATCTTCTATGGGCAGAGTTTTACCCGTATGCTGAATGAAGCTGTACGCATGGCAGAAGTGGAACAGAAGGCAACGGTGTTCGGTTATTGGGTAAGTGATCCGGAACGTTATGGAGTGGCTGAATTTGACAAAGAAGGAAATGTCTTGAGTCTGGAAGAGAAACCTGAAGAACCGAAGTCTAATTATGCAGTGGTAGGGCTTTATTTCTATCCGAATAAGGTGGTGGAAGTAGCAAAAAAAATAGAGCCCTCTGCACGCGGAGAATTGGAGATAACGACAGTGAATCAGGAGTTTCTCAAAAATCAGGAACTGAAAGTCCAGTTGTTAGGTCGTGGTTTTGCCTGGTTGGATACCGGTACGCATGATTCTTTAAGTGAAGCATCTACTTTTATTGAAGTGATAGAAAAGCGTCAAGGATTGAAAGTAGCTTGTTTGGAGGGAATTGCTTTGAGGCAAGGTTGGATCAGTGCCGATAAGATGCGTGAATTGGCAAAGCCGATGCTGAAGAACCAGTACGGACAGTATTTGTTGAAAGTGATACAGGAACTTGGTTTGAAATGAATGTAATAAAGACTGCTATCGATGGGGTTGTTATCCTTGAGCCCCGTATTTTTAAAGATGACCGGGGATATTTCTTTGAATCTTTTAATCAGAGGGAGTTTGAGGAAAAAGTATGCAAGACTACGTTTGTCCAAGATAATGAAAGTAAATCGAGTTATGGTGTACTTCGTGGTTTACATTTTCAACAGGCCCCTTTTGCTCAGAGTAAATTGGTGCGTGTAGTGAAAGGAGCGGTATTGGATGTAGCTGTTGATATCCGTAAAGGATCTCCTACATTTGGACAACATGTGGCAGTAGAGTTGACGGAGGGTAATCATCGTCAATTTTTCATTCCCCGTGGGTTGGCACATGGATTCAGTGTATTGAGTGAGGCAGTTGTTTTTCAGTATAAGTGTGATAATTTTTATGCTCCGCATAGTGAGGGTGCCATTGCCTGGGATGATCCGGATTTAGGTATTGACTGGCGTATTCCGGCAGATCGTGTGATTCTCTCGGAGAAGGACAGCAGGCATCCTCGGTTGAAAGATTTAAATTTATGATTCTCTCTTCTTTGGTACATACCGATTTTCAGCCTTATTTACTACTTAATACGGATGCATGGGCTTTACCTGGGGATAAGGCGTTGGAATTGTTGGTTTATCTTGAACAGCAAGGTGTCAGGCAGATCTACTGTGTACCTCCGGTAAAGGTGGAAAATGAAGGGAATGCTTCTTCTTTTCTGAAAGATGCCTTTCAATATTTACAGCAGCAATACTCCGGTAATATCTCTCTGCGTTTGTCGGCAAGATATCGTTTGGATGAAGGATTTCCGGCTTTGTTGGAGAAGGGAGATTTGTTGGCGATAGGAGGGGGAAAGGAGTTACTGGTAGATGTATCTCCTTTAAAACAGCCGGAAGGACTCAGTGAGATGATTCATGCCATCTGCCGGTCGGGTTATATCCCTGTTCTGATGCAACCGGAACGTTCACTTTATTGGGGAACGGAAGACTATCTGCACTTGCGGGAATCGGGATGCAGGCTGATGCTGAATCTATATTCCTTGTTCGGTTACAATGGTGACGGAGCGTTGAATTACAGCCGTATGTTGTTGAAAAAGGGTTGGTATACATATCTCTGTTCGGGCAGGGAGGATACAAAGGTGATGCGATACAGTGAATCGTTTTCGATGGAGGATGATGACGATTTGGCGATGAAATTGCAGGAGATAGAAAGAAGCAGCAGACTGTTGTGGTCTGCTACGGAAAACGGGTAACGGCGGTTATTCGTGTTTTAGGCGGCAGCCGGGATTACCGTAACAGGTGATTCCGGCTGTTTTTATATAATATCTTTGAGCCTCTTGAGGAATCAGTAAATAAAAAAACAGATTGGATTTATATATATTTAAATAACATATGGTGTATATTAAAATATTATATATATCTTTGCGTGTGATTTCAATTAACACAAAATGTAACTTAAATATAAAACAAAAAGCGTGGAAATAGCGTTCTTGGATAAAGACCTCAGAAAACAAGCAGAAGACTATCGTAAATGCCGGAAAGAACAGGGAGAAATAAGAGCGAAACTCTTCTTTAAAAGGATTGGGGATTTATCCGCTGCTGAAACTCTTGAGGATGTTCGAAATCTGCCCGGGCATTATCACGAATTGACTGGTGACCGGAAAGGGCAATGGGCATGTGATTTGGACCAACCTTATCGTATTGTCTTTGAACCTCTTGAGAAACCAATACCCACTGATAAAGATGGAAAATATATTTGGATACAAATTAAAGGAATAGAAATTGTACAAATAAGTAATTATCACGGAAAATAATAATGGATATGGCAACAATAATCAATAATTACACCCCTTCAGTTGTATTTCATCCAGGTGAAACATTGGCTGATAAATTAGAAGAGATGGGCATGGGCGTCAAAGAGTTTGCTGTTCGCACGTCTAAACCGGAGAAGACTATTATCGCTGTCATTAAGGGCGATAGTGCCATTACCTCTGATATGTCTGTGGCATTCGAAACTGTTACGAAAATTCCGGCACATTTTTGGATGAATAAGCAACGTGCTTATGACGAATATATTGCCCGGCAGAAAAGAGAACTATTAATTCAAAATTCCGCAGAGTGGGCAATGTTGTTCCCTATTGCGGATATGGTTAAAAAAGGCTGGCTGGCTCCTTGTAAAACAGTCCGTGAAAAGGTTTTTCAGTTATTTTCTTTTTTTGGAGTTAGTACTTCTCGGGCTTGGGAAGATTATTACTTTAATCAGCAATTAAAAGTTGCTTTTCGAATTTCTTTAGCCAAAACAAAAGAACCTTACGCAATTTCGGCCTGGCTTAGACAAGGTGAACTGCAAGCTGCCAATTTGGAACAAGACGTTGTATATTCAGAGAAATCTCTTAAAGAACTTATACCTCAAATGAAGACTCTTATAGCTACTCATCCACAAGATTTTGCTATTCGTTTGCAGACACTTTGCTTACAAGCAGGTATAAAGCTTATATATACTCCCTGTTTGCCTAAAGCTCCTATCAATGGGGCTACTCGTTGGTTGAATGATACTCCTTGTATTCAACTTTCCGGGCGTCATGAACGTAATGATATATTTTGGTTTTCATTTTTCCATGAAGTGGGTCATATTTTGCTACATGGTAAGAAAGATATTTTCTTAGAAAATATAGACTATACGGATAAACAATTAGAAAAAGAACATGAGGCTGATACTTTTGCATCGAAAATACTCCTTTCTCCCTCTGAAGAAGCAGAGATTATAAAATCCGGAGATTACACTCTTCAATCTATCCGTTACTTTGCTGAGAAGTTCTGTACTCACCCTGCCATAATAGTAGGAAGGCTGCAACATCTAAAGGTAATACCTTATTGGCAGGATCAGGAACTGATAGAGAAGGTCGATTTGGATAGTGCCGTTAAGTGATTGCGCTATCTGGCAATTCCGGTCCCATCACGATTGGGACCGGAGAATTAGGAATAACCGAATAATATGTGTATATTTGCCGTTACTAACATTGGGTTTATACTGAAATCTTCTTTGTGCGTGATTGTTTTCCGCTTCATTCTGCGGCTTATGGCATTCCCCAATCGACATCATTATTTGCTGCTTTGTTCAGGATAAAAGCATCGCGCCTATGTGCTGCTGGCATTCGGCGTAGCGTATGATCTGGATATAATGATGAAATCGTTTGTTTATTGGTGTGTGTGACATAAAACTGCCTATCCGGCAATCAACATGTAAAAGAACAGGCAGTATTGATTCAGACATAAAATTATTGAATGGTAAAAAAAATAACAACAAGTAAACGTGACCGGGAGAAGCTAAAGGAGCAGAAACGTAAGGAGAAGCAACAACGTAAAGAGGAACGCCAAAGCAGCGGTCCAAGTTCTTTTGAGGATATGATTGCTTATGTGGACCAGTTCGGTGTTTTGCATTCAGTGCCGCAGGAACGGATTGAGGAAGAAGTCGATGCATCTCATATCGAGATTTCTGTACCCAAACAAGAGAATGTGGAAGTGGCTCCTCACATGGGGCGTATCGAGTATTTTAATGCTGCGAAAGGCTATGGTTTTGTGAAAGATACGGATAATGGCGAAAAGTATTTCTTCCATATCTCTTCTGCCCCTGCGACAATTGCTGAAGGTGATAGAGTGACATTTGAAATAGAGCGCGGTATGCGTGGAATGAACGCTGTACGAATATCAGTAGTGACTGAATAGCAGGAATTTTCCGTAGCTTTATTCCCAGACCCAAATCGCACCTTGATATCGAATTTCGCTTGAAATGAACGCTTTATAAGAATTTTGTTTGAACTTAGGTAATACAAAATATGTATCTTATTGATAGTCGTCAAAAAAGACAGATGTAGCCATTATATCAATGAATGAAAACGACTATATTTCACTCACAGATATAACGAAATACCAAAGCGATGATCCTCTTCTTCGGCATCGATATAGTAACTTAAAAAACTATATCGATGCTGAAGAAAAGGTTAGGTGCTTTATCCGGGGGGGACGAAGGCTTCGGTAGTTAGTAACTGTTTACCATGTCTTCGGGTACGCAGATGTAAAAGTCTGCCAAGCCTTTATGATCGTCATCCAGTTTCCGGATGGACTCTTGACGTACCGAGGTTACCGTCACTATACTCGTATTGGGGCGGTAACGGAGCAGATAAGGGATGATGCCTCCCTGTCGGTTGGAATGATAACTGCCGTTGATATGCAGGAATTTATTTTTGATATTACGGGCTATGAACCATCCCATTGTAGCATCTTTTATGGCTTGTGCCTGTGCTAACTTCCGATTGTCGCCGGCACGGCGTCCTCCTATCATGTTCATCATACTGAAAGCTGCTGCGCTTTGGGCTTCATCATATTCGAAATCGATCGGTAAAGGAGCTATATATCGTTTGGCTTCCTCGGATAACGAGTCGAGTGCTTCGAACCCTTTATTTTTTACAATGTTGGCGTAGCGTCTCGGGATATTGGTTGCAATGAATGGAATGTGATGTTCTTTGGCAAAGAAAACAACCGGATAATAGTCAGTCCGGTAATTATCCCATAGACGGGCTTCGGCCTCAAAGCGGTCGTAAGAGATCTTTTGCTGCATGTATTCGTCAAAAATCAGTTGATTGTCACTTTCGAACATTTCGGCTCCCAGCATCAGTTGATCTTTATGAATGTTATAGATAGAACGGGTTATTTCGAATTCCAGCCAATGGGTGATGGGGCAGTTGTGCAGCTCGCCGAGGAAGATAACATCATAGCCGGAGAGTCGTTTGATTAATTCTCCGTAGCTGATTTGTTTTCCTGTGTTGTCGAACAGGGTATAAGCCGGTTTGTCCTTATCATCCTGAGAGAAGGCTGACTGCTGAAGGAAACAGCACAGGCAGAGCAGGCATGAAATCTGTTTAATGGTTTGAAGTATCATTTTTCAGTTTGTTTTTGCTTAAATATAAAAGGATATAATTCTCGGTATCCAGATAGCGACGGAATGCTTCGCGGAGCATGGCGGGAGTGATGCTGTCGAGACATTGTTCGTAGTGATCGAAGTCGCTGATGGTTTCACCGTTTTTTAGTAAACCGACCAGGGCGGTTCGCCAGGCAGAAGGTGATTCTTCGTTTAACGCTTCGCGTTTGGCTATCAGAAATGAACGTTTAAGGGTATTCAGTTCTTCATTATCCACTTCTTGCTGTTTTAATTGGTGGAGAATCTCTTTCAGCAACTGTTCTATTTGGGGCATGTTATCGTTATCGGCGGATGCATTGATGTCAAAGTAGAAAATTCCTTGTGGGATGCCTTCGTACATTAATGAAATGTAAGGAGAGTAGACAAGGGATTTTTGTTCTCTGAGGACGGAGATCAGACGGTTGCGAATAAGTTCACGCATCAATTTTAAAGTGAGTGTGTTTTTTAATCCCGGTTGATAGTGGCCGAGGAGAAGATAGTCGAACAGTGTCTGAGTGTCATTGTCATTGGGAAAGCCTTCTATATGCTTTCTGACGGGAAGATTGAAATGCGGATAAGAAAATCGGGATAAATGTGACGAAACGGGAATACGTCCGAAAACGGAGACAAACTGTTGCATGAGAGTGTCCGCATTGAAATTGCCGCAAATGACATAAGTGGTTCCTTGGGGATTCGTATAGAGTTTTTTATAAAAAGCTGCGATGGAATCCAGATTCAGACTTTTGATCTGTTCGGACGAAAGCTTCTGGGAAGAACGGGCGAAACCGGTTCCGGTCAACTCGTCCATACGGGCGGATAATAACCGGTCGGGACTTCGTCGCAGCATTTTCTCCAATATCGTTTCTTTGTCTTGATTTTCTAAAAGATCCTGGCGTATTTCCTCAAATTCGTCATATTTTAATTCGGGATCGAATATCTTTTCATAAATCAGATTGAATAGCTCGGGAGCATTTGCAGTGGGAGACATGCCTATGAAGCCATGCCAGTGATTCTCGACTGCCATGGAAAGTGAGATTTCTTTCCGGAAGAGGTAATCGGACAAAACTTGTCCATCTACTTTTGCGATATTTCCCATATCTATGTATCCGGCAAATCCCTCTAATAAAGGATACTCTTCGTCGGATAGGGAAGAAGTGCCGAAAGGTGCAAAAGAGGTGATCAGTAGGCTGGAATCTGCCTCGAGGGTAGGTTTGAGGACTAACCGTATGCCGTTCTTCAGTTCTACTTCACGAATCCTGTTTTGCGGATATTCTGTTTGTCGTAATATAGATGCGGAATCAAAAGGAAAACGGGCTGCCAGACATGGAGGAGTTTCAATGTCGATCTCTTCTTGTTTTTCAGGACGGAAATAAAGAAAGGGAGTGCATTCGACTTGCTCGCCTTGGGTCCATGCCGACGCTATTTCGGTTTCCGATAACGGGGCTCCCAGTCCCGGATGGGTTGAACAGGCTACTAATAGAGTTTCTTCGCGGTAAGACATCCACTCCTTGAGCAGTGCTTGCAAAGATTGGCCGGAGACACGGGACATGGCTTCTTTGAGTTGCTGCTGTTGGGATGGATCGGTCAGATAGCGGTCTCCCGATATGACGTAATCGGCAAAATCGTCACACCACATGGAGGAAGGACGCGACGGGGAACCGGTGGGCGATTTCATCCGGTGGCAAAAATTGTTTTTAATATCTTGTAATTCGTCCTCTTGCCATCCGTTGCGTATCAGATCATTCAACAGAGATACGGTTGCGGAAATAGATGTAAGTATTTCTTTTCTGTTTTCTCCTTCCACTGTCAGAACAAAGTGGTTCTTGTCACTTAAATACCATTGGTCTGTAACATCGGTCTTTAGTTTCCGGGCACGGAATCGTGAAGAAATGGCACTGACGAGCAGGCGTCCTTTCTCCTTTGTTATAGCGTCTTCCATGGTGCGCTCTACTGTGCAAGGGTGTGGAATCATTAATTCGACTTTTGTACGGGTTTGCAGCGAGTCTCGTATGGAGGCCAGATGGATTCCCCGGGTGTACTCTAACGGGTAGGTCCGGAAGTCATTGACCGGACGTCCGGGCAGGGATTTGAAACGTTCTTTGATTTTAGATTCGATCTCCAGGGGAGATATGTCGCCTACAATGACCAATGTTGCCAAAGAGGGTACATACCATTTGCGATAATAATTTTTGAGCACTTGCGGGGTGACCTTGCGGATATCGTCTGTTGTGCCCAAAGGCATACGGTGACTGAATATGCCTTGTCCGATTTTGAGCGGATAGAAATCGTCTTCCGGATCGAATCCGCGTAGTTCTTCAAGAATGATTCCTTTTTCATTCTCTACTTTTTCCGGATCTATAGTGACACCGTCCAACCAATCGCATAGGATTAGTAATGAACGATCGAGAACTTCGTCTTTGGCATGATCGGTGGGAACTGCGAACATATAGATTGTACGGTCGAAACCGGTGAAAGCGTTGATATCTTGTCCGTACTTCATTCCTAAGGACTCGAGATACTCTACTAAAGAGCGTTTAGGAAAATGACGGGTACCGCCGAAAGTTACGTGTTCGAGGAAATGGGCACAGCCTTTCTCTTGCTCCGTTTCTTGTACGGAACCTACCCGCATGATTAGCCTGAACTCTACTCTGGATGCCGGAGAAGCATTGTGCAGGATAAGATAGTGCAGTCCGTTGGGAAGGCGTCCCTCTATTGTTCCGGGCGGAAGAAGGATTGGAGTGGACTGTGGGCAGGCTATACATGGGAGCATAGCAGCTATGAATATAGCTACTATGTATAAATATCTGTTTTTATTATTTCTTTTCATAAACTACGGTTATGCGTGTATATCCTCCGGCGTTAGCATGGCTCAGGAGAAATTGATAAGTCATTTTATCTGTGGCAAAGTCTATGTTTCCGGTGGGTTTGATAAAGTTTTCGGGGGTATCATAGTAGTCGGAATTGACAAGATCGTAGCAGTTGAGGTAGTAAGCCGGATCTGCGGAAGCTCCCTGGTCATTGATCTCTTTAATTTCTGCGTTTCCACTTTCCAGGAGCTTGTTTTGACGGTCTAAAGCACTGAATTGGTAGGTAAATGGAACGATGGTAATAGGAACTCCATAATAGTTTTTTCCCGGACCCAGATATTCCAGCCGGGTTGAAGTGGAAGTGATGTCTTTGAGTCTGATTGCATCCAATGATGCGGCAAATGTCTCTTTACTTTCTTTATTCCAGTTGAGTAGTTTCATCAGTTTTTGCGGTTCCGGCTGTTGAGTCCAGAATTCCGGATCTGCTACGGTCTCGGAACGGAGTACAAAGTATAAATATTCGGTCAGTCCGAATGGATTGTCTGTCATTTTTAATACCGGCATGTCTTCTGTGGCTTGCTCACTGAGAGTGATGACGGTTTTGCCATCATATTCTTTCGTAAATGCTGCTGCAAAGGGTTGGAGATACCCATCTGCAGGGCTTTGCACAGTGGTATGGCAAGAGAGGACTCCGAGCCATTTATTCAGGTCAATGCCGTATTTGGTCTTATAACCTTTGATTAACGCTTTTTGCTGAGGGGACAATTCCGGAATTTTAGGGTTGGGCTTGACACGTACCTGCAATGTTTCGTTTAACATTAAATTATCGGTAGGGAATTGAGAAATTCCGACCTGAAAGTATGTATCCTCGGTTAATAAATTCTTTTGGTTGGAAACTACTTCGAATGTTGCAGAACGTTTTCCGGCTTTAATCGTGACGGGATTGTTCTCTAATTTTAGAACTCCGTTTTTATCATCGGGCAATTCAAAGTTGAGTACGAGGTCCTGTTCACAGGTCAATGTTAAATCTACATTTACTGTTAATGGAATGTTTTCGGACTCGGTAATAACCGGGGTTTCGGCAGACAGGTAGATTTTGTTGATTCCTGTATATTTATTTTCTTCTCTATCGTCTTTGCATGACGTGAAGGCAGGTAGTAGGCAGATGCCTACTGCGTAGATAAACAGCTTTTTCATTATAGTTTTTATTTAGTTTAGTATTTTATTTATTTTTCGATTTTGGTCCATCCTGCATTTTGCGATATATTTTCGTTATATAGATATTCGCCTTTCGGAATGGGGAAAAGCCAACGGTAGTCGTCTGATTTGATTGATTTACTTTTCATTGCGGCAGAGAGATTCCAATCGGAAAGCAGACTTTTCCGATAGCGCTTTAAATCAAAGTAACGTTCACCTTCACCGGCAAATTCTTTCCACTTTTCCTGAAGGATAGCTTTCAATAGGGGAGCACCGGAAAGTGATGTGTCGAGCAAGGGAGCTTCACGTTGGGCCAGGTAGTTGTTTATCACTTCCAGAGCCAATGCATCGTGACCTTTCTGGTCTTGACAATAGGCTTCGGCAAGAATAAAGCAGATGCCGGATACACGAAGTTTGTTGATATATTGTATAGGTTTATAATTCCAGTTCTGTTTGTTGTATTTTCCCAGATATAGTACCGGTAAGGTCTCGCCGATGCTTTCACCAGGCATTTCTTGGGGATAGACCGTTGCTTCGTAACGGATGTCATCGACAGCATATAATTGGGTGAGTGTGGAGTTGATCGTGAAGTAGTCGCCTTTCTTCCTTTCGTAATTCATATCGGTATAATATGAATTGGTGGTATGCAGAGAAAAAATACATTCATCGCATGGTTCTTGTTCCCATAGTTTTTTATAATGTACGGGGGCCAGGACATCGTATGCATTGGTTGAAGACAGGATTTTTAAGGCATATTCTTCGGCTTTATCGTAATTTTCGGCATAGAGTTCTAAAGCTGCCAATAGATAATAAGCACTTTGCCGGGAAAACCAGTAGACCTGTGAAGGTCGGTTGTCTACAGTAACTGCTTCGGTCAGTAATTGGCGGATAGCATTCACACATTCACTGATGCTCGAGCGTTTTAGAAAGGCAAGTTCGAACCGCTCCTTTAAGATGATTCCGTCTTTTTCGGGACCTTCCGGATAGGTGGGGGCAAAAAGTCTGAGCAGATTGAAGTAACAATATGCTTTTAACGTTTTTGCTTCGCTAACGATGCATTGCAACTCTTGCTTGTCACTGTCTGATATAGGGGATACATAATGGACGCGCTCCAGTACCGTATTGGCTATGGCTATGGCTGAGTAGTATTTTTCCCACAGAGAGTTCGATAAGTCCTCCATCGGTTTAGGATGCCATTTATATAGGTTATTCAGGTCGGCATTCAAGTTTATTAAAAAAGTAGGCTGGAAGTCGTCGCTCAATACGGATAAACTGAATTCCGGCTTGGGAATTGCATCATAGGCCGATGCCAATAGTTCGCGTGCGGCAGTTACTGTGGTAATGGCATCCGGATCTGAATACTGATTCTCGTAGGGGATATTGAGCGAACAGGCTGTACAACTGAGTATCAATATGCAACAGATTTGTACTTTGCGTATTGGGCGTTGGAAATTATTTATTATTGGGGTCAGGGTCAGGTTCATATATTACTTGTATTTAGAAAGTCAAACTAAGATTGATGGTTAATACGGGTTGCATAGCTCCGGCTAATGAACCTGTTTCGGGATCGGACTCTTTATAAGGAGTAATCATAAAAAGGTTGGATGCCTGAAAGGCGATATTGGCATATTTTATGAAATGACAATTTTTCTCCAGAAAGGTGTGTGGAACCCGGTAGCGTAGCGACAACATGGCCAATTTCAGATAATCGCTTTTCCCGACGGTTTCTGTATTGGGCTGTTGGAGTGAAGCATTGGCAGGAGATATGTAAAATGGAGAATGGTATATTTTTCCTTCATCTCCTCGGTGGAACCACATGTTTTCTAATTGCTTTTGAATGGCATTCTTATTGGCACTGTCGGCTGAACGGACATAAGAATAATTGTAGGGTTTAATGCCGCCGAACACATAGTAAAAGTCCATATCCAAATCGAAATTCCGATAAGAGAAATTCAGGTTGAATGTACCGTTGTAGGGGGGAGTGCTATGCCCCAAAACGATGAAGTTTTCTCTGGCCGGATTTTGTGTCGGGGAAATCTCACTTCCATCGGCTCCTTGAAATACCGGAAGACCGGTGATAGGGTTTATGCCTAATGACTTCAGTCCATAAAGCATATTATAGGCTTTTCCGACTTCATAGTCGGGAGTCAGGGCGGTTTCGCTGGTGTATAAACGGTCGGTATAGTACAGGCTGATTACCTTATTACGGTTGTAGGCCAGTGAACCGCGTAAAGATACACGCCAGTCCGGTGTATCGAGCACTTTTATTGCGGCGTTCAGTTCATAGCCTTCATTGCGTAATACACCGATGTTACGTTTCATGGTATTGAAACCGTTGGAAAGGGGGATGGGGACGTCCAGCAGTGCATCACTCGTTTCGCGGCGGTAGAGATTGAGACCTAATGTCAGCCGTTTGAAGAATTCGATGGATAGACTGAAGTCTGTTGTGGAAGTCTGTTCCGGTTTCAGATCGGTATTATAAAATCCAAGTAACTGTAGCAGACGGGCATTTCCGTAATAATTGGTGGAGTAGCTGAAGGTGCCGATTGTGGCGGAGGCAGATACTCCGGATAGGTTTGCCATACGTCCATGGGAACCTTTCAGGTTCAGGAGAGTGATGACCTTATTATTTTTCAGGAAAGGGTATCGGCTGAGGGTCCACCCCAAGCCTACGGCCCATGCTGCATTCCAGCGCTTGTCTGGAGGGAGAACGGAAGAAGCGTCGGCTTTATAAGTAGCAAAAAGGTCATAGGTGGAATCGAAACTGTAGCCCATGACTACCCCGAATCCTAACTGAGCCGTTTTGTCCAGAAGCGAACTGGCTGTCGGCTTCCGGGCTCCGGTGATGGAGTGGTTGATTGCGTTTAGTGACATTTGTGTCCCCACTCCGTATCCGGTGGCAGATATGTTATCTGTCTGGGTCAGGTAGTAGTCCATGTTTCCACCGATTGTCAGGTCGTGTCTTCCGGCGAATGTCTTGTTGTAAGTGATACGTATATTGGAGGAAATATTGGTCGTTGTATTTTTTTCTTTTGTTAATTTTCCACGTTCGGCTATCGCGATTCCCATTTCCCGCTCTGCTATAGACGTGGAAGGAACAAGCGTAAGGGCTTCGTTCAGAAGGAAATCGATACCGGTCACTGCATCTATCTCCAAACCTTTGAATGGTCTTAAGTTGAAACTTCCGCTTACTCCGCCACGTTTATCGGTAGATTTACTATGGTATTGGCTCATCAAATCATTTAATGTGTATTCGGATGATTTTTCGGAGTAGGAGATTAATTTACCGGTTTTGGTTTCATAAGGGTTAAGTTGATAAACCAGATCTGTAGGGGAATGGGTACTGCCGTTGGGAGTATCGGTTGCCGAATAACCTGCATCGGTGCTTAAGGAAAAATATCCCCAGTTTCCCAGTTTCTGATCGAGGCTCATACGGGCGGTGAAACGTTGAGTGTCATTACCCGGTACTCGTCCTCCCTGCTTGGCATAATTGGTGGATATATAATAAGATGTCTTATCTGTTCCTCCTTTTATGCTAAGGTTATGGCGCTGGTAGATGCTGCGGTGTATCAGTTCATCAAACCAGTCGGTATGGATATTCTTTAATGAATCGAGTACTTGTCGTCCTTCTGCAATCAACTCGTCGAGGTTGGGGGCGGTAGCATAATATTTCCGATAGTAATCTTCACTGTATCTATATCCCGGAGTCGATATATTCTGTAAACGTCTTTCCAATTCTAATTTTTCTTCGCTATCCATCATTTTGACTCCTCTGCGTCCACGGGTGGTGATACCTATATTGAAACTGTAACTGGTGGTTAACCTTCCGTCGGGATTGCCACGCTGGGACGTGATTTCTATTACACCATTGGCTGCTTTTATGCCGTATAAAGCACAGGCTACGGCGTCTTTCAGAACCTTTATTTCTTGAATGTCGGCCGGGTTAAGAGTCATGAAGGCATCGGATGATATTACTTTGCCGTCCATAACGTAAAGAGGTTCGTTGGCCATATCTCCTTTACGGAAAGATGAATTTCCGCGAATACGAATTTCCGGTTTGGAGCCCAGGTCGCCGGTATTGGTAATAATCAGGCCGGGTACGGCTCCTTGTAGGGCGAGGGACATATCGATCATGGGCTTACTGTTGAGACGTTCTACGTCGACTCGTTGTACAACGCCGGATTTGGCACGAATATCCAATTCGTTGATATTCTGCCGGGCAACGATGACCACTTCATCCAGTGCTTTGGGATCTTCTTGCATGGCTGCATCTTGTACTTTCTGACCGGTGTATTTCACACGTATCTCTTTCATTCCTATGAAAGAGAAAAGAATTAGATCGTTTTCTTTCCATTTGCCACGTAACAGATAATGCCCGTCGGTATCTGTTACTGTGCCGAATTGGGTACCTTTAATGCGGATAGTGGCACCGGGAAGCGGTTCGTTTTGATGATCCGTAACTGTTCCTGTCAGTACAATATCTCTTTGCTGAGCATAAGTAGTAAAGGTGGAAAGGATGATAAAAATAGAAATGATTACTGCTTTCATATTAGCGTTCTATCATATGTACTCAAATGTTTCGGGGGACAAAGATAGATACAATGAATAGTCTGTGTAATCGCTACACATAATGAACTTGTTCTTGAAAATACCTAAAAATTGCTATCTTTATTTTAATTTGAACTCTGTATTATTGGGGAAATTCATGGGATGAAGAGTGGGGGCATGGAATGGAGAGGTGTTCGATAATGGATACCGACAGGATAGAGGAGAATAATCGGGAAGGTGTTTTCGGAGGGAATGAAAATAGAGAGGTACAGGAAGAGTTCACCACAGATTGACAGATAGAACAAATAAATACGATAGCCTGTGAGCCGTATTTCTGTGTGATCCGTTAATCTGTGGTGAAACAGACTTTTGAGGCACTTTGTTATCTTTATTTTTCCGCTGCTTCTTCTTTTGCCTTTTGTTCCATCTTTCTTTTCACAAATTCTATTTTCAGGTTGGCTTCTTCTTTCTCCTGTTGAATTTGACGAATGGCTGAAAGGAGTTTGGACAGTTCGTAAGTGCCGACGAGTGCTTCTCGGTCGGACGGAGTCATGGTCGTTGTGAATTTACGTTCACCGATATATTCTATACGGATATTCTTTTTATCGCGGTTCATGTAGAGGAAACTGAGGACGTTGCCGTCTTCTCCCATTTTGTAGTCGGCTTTTTCGATTTTTTCTCCCAGATCGGTAGTCTCGTAACTGTCGTTGGACGCAGGGGTTTCAGCGAAACTTCCGTCTGGTGCTATCACTTTGACTGCTACGTGGTGGATATTGCTTGGGCCGCAATAGATGGATGTCAGTGTCATTACTCCCTGTTCGTTCACCTGGAAGCGGAGGAAGGAACGATGCAGGTTTTTCTCTACGGTTTGGGTAGGCCAAAAGTAGTTACCGATTTTTTGATATTCTTCGTTTTTCTCAAAAGTATATTTATTCTTGATAGCTTCGAACTCTTGCTGTTTGACTTGTAGCATGCTATCCAGATATATAAGGCTTTCTTGCTGTTCTTTCAGTTCTACCTGTTGCATCAGTTTGATACCTTCTTTACGGGTATCGAATGCCTTTGGATACAGAATTTTAATACTGTCGATCTGCAACTTGGCTTCGTTGTAGTCGTTGCGTTCAAAAGCTGCGCGGGCAGCTGCAAGCTTTTCACCCGCTTTCTTCTCGATGTTGTCACCACAAGCAGTCAGCAGTGACAATGTACATGCCAGGACAATCAGTTTTTTCATTTTGTTGTTCTTTACTTAGAAAGGGCAAAAATACAAATTTAGACTGAAGAGTGGAAAGTGAAGAGCGAAAAGTTGTACCTTTGCGGCCTAATTAACTGTAAGGTGTTAGTAACAGACTACCACCTTCAATCACTGTAAAAAAGAAAAATGAAGATGATAGAGTTGACTCAGGAGGAATTGAAGCAGCATTTCAGTGAACCCATTTTCGGACAGATCTCGGAGACGGCCGATATGTTGGGATTGGAATGTTATGTGGTGGGCGGATATGTCCGCGACATTTTTCTGCAGCGTCCCTCTAAAGATATAGATGTTGTTGTGGTGGGGAGTGGCATTGCTATGGCCGAGGCGTTGGGTAAACGTCTGGGACGGGGTGCGCATGTTTCTGTTTTTAAGAATTTCGGCACGGCACAAGTGAAATATCACGGAACGGAGGTGGAATTTGTAGGAGCACGGAAGGAATCGTATCAGCGGGATTCACGCAAGCCGATTGTGGAGGATGGAACGTTGGAAGACGATCAGAACCGCCGGGATTTTACGATCAATGCTCTGGCTGTCTGCCTGAATAAGGAGCGGTTTGGGGAACTGGTCGATCCGTTCGGAGGCATGAATGATTTGAAGGAAAAGGTCATTCGTACTCCTCTCGATCCGGACATAACGTTCAGTGACGACCCCTTGCGCATGATGCGCTGTATCCGTTTTGCTACCCAACTGAATTTTTACATAGATGACGATACATTTGAGTCTCTTTGCCGTAACCGGGAACGGATTGAGATTATTTCACGTGAGCGCATTGCGGACGAGCTGAATAAAATAATGCTTTCACCTATCCCTTCCAAAGGTTTTATCGATTTGGACAGGAGTGGGTTGTTGGCGTTGATTTTTCCGGAATTAGTGGCTTTACAAGGGGTGGAGACCCGGAACGGGCGTGCCCATAAGGATAATTTTTATCATACGCTGGAAGTGCTCGACAATATCAGCAAGGTGACAGATAATCTTTGGTTACGTTGGGCTGCCTTGTTGCATGATATCGCCAAACCGGTGACTAAACGCTGGGAACCGAAGGCGGGGTGGACTTTTCATAATCATAATTTCATAGGCGAAAAGATGATTCCGAATATCTTTAGGAGGATGAAGTTGCCGATGAACGAGAAAATGAAGTATGTGCAAAAGATGGTAAGCCTGCATATGCGCCCCATCGTGATAGCGGATGATGTGGTGACGGATTCGGCTGTGCGTCGTCTGCTTTTTGAAGCCGGAGATGACATAGACGACCTGATGACACTTTGTGAGGCGGATATTACTTCAAAGAATACGGAACGTAAACAGCGCTTTCTAAATAATTTCCAGCTGGTTCGCCGGAAGTTGAAAGATTTGGAAGAGAAAGACCGTGTCCGTAACTTTCAGCCGCCTGTGAGTGGGGAAGAGATTATGGAGGTGTTTAATCTGGGACCCTGCAAGGAAGTGGGGTCGTTAAAAAGTGCTATAAAAGATGCTATTTTGGACGGAGTGATTCCCAATGAATACGAGGCTGCTTATTCATTTATGCTTCAAAAAGCTAAGAAAATGGGATTGAATCCCGTACGAAACGTGGATAAATAAATGCAATAAGTTTTTGTCTTTTTCGATTTCCGACTAATCACGTAAGGAAAGGGAATATATGCTATAGAGCAGGTTTGTAACGGAAAACCGTTACAAACCTGCTCTTTTTCTACAGTCTTTCTGTCTATTCTTTTTTCATTTCTATGTATTAACAACTAAACTTTACGGGAAATGAAAAAAAAGGAGTTTCTGTTTGTGATAGATTGCAGAATTAATGCTTATTTTGCAAAACACTATTAAACATAAACTAAATCATTTTAAGGTATGAATAGGATGAAATGTGGATTTTACACTTACAGAGGGATTGCTTTTTGTTTTGTCACCGCGATGTTCTGCGGACAAGCAATGGCACAAGTTGTAGAAAAAAGGAGGTTTGATTCTCAGAAAAAGATTAATGCGTTTGATAACACGACTTTTTGTACTGCTTATTTGTCTGACGGATCGTTGTATACCATGCGCGATATCGCGATTAATGATTTACGCAAAATTGAGCGTATCGTATTTAATCCGACGGGAAGTTCTATCGCCGTGTTGAGAGCGAAGAATCCGGTAAGCATTTACTCTTTTCGCGACAGGAATAAGAAGCTTTTCGAATTGAAAGAGAAACGTAAAAAATTGAAAGCCAAACCGCTGCCGGTATCCATGTGTTATGCTACCGATGCCCGTAGTTTCGTTGTAGGTAACTCGTTAGGGGAAATCGTTATTTATGATACGAAAGAATATATGCCATTGGCTTATATCCAGGGAGATGCTCCGGCTACTGCACTGGCTATGAGTTCGAACAATTATTTTATTGCAGCAGGGACAGGACAGACGATTAATATCTGGAACTTCCAGACAAAGGAGTTGAGAAAAGCGATTCCTATGTCGGCAGTTGTCAAAGAACTGACTTTCTCTCCGGATGCTTCGTTGCTGGCAGTAACCACGGAGGATAATCACCTGACCATTATCGATACGAAAAACTGGGATAAGGTGGACATCTTCGATAAGTTGGGGGGAACGCTTAGTTCTCCGTCATTCCATCCCGAAGGAAAATACATCAGTGTGGTAAAAGATGGGAAGAATATCGAGATCATCAACTTGAAGAATGGTGTCATAGAGCAGGAGATTGTAGATCCTATAGGCGGTGTTACCGGTGGACGTTTCTTTAAGAACAATCAGAATAGCGAGGTATTCATGCTAACCAATCGTACGAAGCAAATGGTCTTCTGGGATGCGAACGGGCTGAACCCATTCTATGGAAAGATTATGGGTAAGGAAGTAGACGCCAAGATGAATGAATGGGTGAAGATGATGCAGGGAGAATCGATGGAGGATTATGCTATCCGTGTGAACGATGAAACCCGTGTTAAACAGCAGCAGTTGTTTGCTCAGGAAGTTGCTACGGCATTGGCGGGTGACCGTATCTCAATGGATAATCCTTTTGTGGATGGATATGATGCTGCTAATAATATGTTGAATATCGGTTTTAAGGGGTTGCCGTCTATCGGACTGGAAGTTCCGGCTAACGAGGCAGGGGACTTTGAGGAAGGTAAAATGAAATTCTCGAATGCCGTATATGTGCTGAATGATAAAGATGAATTTGAGCTGGCCTATGTGGAGGTTACCAACGAAACGACCAACAAGGTTTATATCTATGACAATATCGGACGGACGAAGTTGACTGCTTTGGAAGCGGATGAAAACTTTGTCCCTCTGGAAATCATGCAGCAGGCTACCCGTGAGGAAGCACAATTGGCCGAAATAAAGGAACAGGTGATCGAAGAGAAAAAGCAGGATAAACTGATTACCGATAACACACAGATCAATGTGAAGACAGAGGTTATTCCGGGTGTGGATGCTAACGGCAAAAAAATTCTCAATTATAAAGTGGGTTATCAGTATGAGGTGATCAATAAAGAGTTTTCTGCTAAGGAAGACTTCCCGTCCGGTGGTTATAACATTGAACGCTCAAATGCCGCCATGTCTTTGATGAAGATTATCAAGAATGCTTTTGAAGGCGATTTCTCCAAATATTTATCAGAGGGTAAGCAGGTGAAAGTGATTATTACCGGTTCGGCCGATGCGGCTCCGATTCGTGGACGCCTGGCTTATGACGGACGGTACGGAGAGTTCGTGGACGAGCCATATTACAAAGATGGCAATCTCGACAATATCACGGTGACCAAGGCTGCCGGAATCACACAGAACGAACAACTGGCACTGATGCGTGCTGCCGGTGTGAAGAGTTATATCGAAAAGAATGTGACAACATTAGGTAATACGAAGAACGACTACGAATATCATGTGGAAGTAGCTAAAGAACGTGGTGGAGAATTCCGCAAGATCAATGTAGAGTTTGTAATTATGGATGCATTTCAACAATAAACGATGAAAAGATTTTTTTTACTGACAATCATTCTCACTGTTGTTATGGCCGGTAAAGTGGGGGCGCAGGATGCGTCCTCCGCTTCTAAGCGTGCCAACCAACAGTATGTGCTTTTTGAAAGCGAGCGCGATAAAGGAACGAATGTAACGGCTATGTATGACTATCTGCTGGACAGTTACGCGAATTTCATGAAGGTTGTGGAGGCACCGAATAACGGTCAGTATATAGGGGGAGCAAAGAATAGGCTAAAGGCATTGTATCCTTATCTGCTGAATGGGGCGGTATATTATTCGGAACAGAAACAGCCGGCTAAAGCATTGGATTTTGCCGCTGCATATATCGATATGCCGCAGATGCAGTTGTTCCGCAGTGAATTGTTGCCGAAAGATAACCGTTATGCTTCGGTGGTTTACTATGCAGCGGTATCGGCCTTTAATCTGGAGAAGAACGAACAGGCGCTGAGGTATTTTCAGGAGTATCTTAATACCGGTACGGAAGCTCAGCAGAAGGACTGTTATGTTTATATGAACATGATTTATCAGAAGCAGAAGAAATATGCGGATCAGGAACGCGTGCTGGAACAGGCTATTGCCAAATATCCGGTGTCACTCGATTTCTTGTATAATCTGGTGAATGTACATATCGCCACCAATAATATGGAAAAGTTGATTGGTGCGATTGACCGCATTCTGGCTGTGGATCCGAATAATGATAAGGTATTGCCTATCAAGGCGCGCATTCTGGAACGGCAGGGAAAGAATGTGGAGGCACTGGATATCTACAAACGCTTGTATGCACTTCATCCCGAGAGTTTTGAATTGATGACCGGTGTGGCACGTGCCAACTTCAATTGTGCTACGGAGATCGTAAACAATGGGGCTACCATTGCCAATGATACTGAATATGCATTGGTACGTCAGCGCGCATCGGGCTATCTGATGGACGCTAAAGATCTTTTCCTGAAGATATTGCAGAAAGATCCTTCTTCCAAATTGTATATGCAGGGACTGGCAGGCGTATATCAGTATATGGATATGAAACCGGAATATGAAGTGCTTTCTAAGATAGTTCAGGACGGAGCTTCTTATACCGCTTTTCCGTCCCGGCTGGCTGCTTACAAAGAGGCGTTGAAGAAGACTGAAAATATAGCTCAGGAACAGGAGTCTGTTCCGGTACCTGTGGAACCGGCCATGTTGGTAATCAAGATGGATCAGTTTACGGATGCCAATAATAATAAGGTAATTGATGCCGGAGAGAGTTTCGCTTTGCAGTTTACCATTGAGAACCAAGGTAAAGGAGATGCGTATAATATACGTATCCGTTTGGCTGAGCAGCAGGGATATGATCAGTATTTCGACGGTCCGCGTGAGTTGGACGGAGGCAATATTCCGGCCGGGAAGTCCAAACAGTATACATTCCGTTATCTTGCAAAGAAAGAGTTGCCCACGAGCCTGGCTAAGATCAACATTTATGCATTCGAAGCGAATGGATTTGATGCCGATCCTTCGGAGCTGATTGTGAATACTCAGGAATATGCAATGCCTCGTTTGCGCATTGCCGACCATCAGTTCTTTGCGTCTGAGGGTACATCTATTACTTTGGGTAAAAACGGAAAGCTGACGGTTGCCTTGCAAAACTTTGGAACACAGACTGCGCGTAAGGTGAAGGTGAATTTCACATTGCCGAAGAACATATTTACTACCGATTCTCCGGAAATGACAATTGATAGTATTGCTCCGGGGGATGTGGCTGTGCTCGATTACGGCTTCCTGGTGAACAAGCGTTTTGATGAAGATTCCGTGGCCGTAATGCTGGCGGTAACGGAGTCTACCCGTTCAACTTTCCTGAACGAGGCTTATAAAGTGAAAGTGGGAGATTACCTGTCTTCTGCCGCTTCTATCAATCTGAGTGGAAATGTGGCTGCACGGAAGGTGAATGTGAAAGACTTTTCGCTGAGTTTCAAGAGTGAGTTGATGGAGGATGTCCCTGTGGGAGCTGTGAACCGCCACCGTTATGCTTTGATTATCGGTAATGAGGATTATAGTATGACCGGTGCCAATGCTGAAATTAATGTGCCTTATGCCGTAAACGATGCTGTGCTGTTCCGTGAATATTGCGTACGTACCTTTGGGGTACCCGACGGGCAGATCAAGGTGGTGCCGAATGCTACTGCCGGTATGATGCACGAACAACTTGACTGGTTGGTGAACATGGCAAGCACCGATCCGCAAGCCGAACTGATATTCTATTATTCCGGTCATGGAAATAATGACGAGGCTACTAAGGAGCCTTATTTACTTCCGGTGGATATTACAGGTAAGAATATCCGTCTGGGCATTTCATTGTCCGGACTGTATAAAAAATTGGCTACTTATCCGGTGAAGGGGGCTTATGTATTCCTCGATGCTTGCTTTAGCGGTGGTTATAAGAGTGCTGCTCCGCTATTGGCACAGAAGGGCGTGCGTGTTGTTCCGAAAGTGGGATTGCCGCAAGGAAACACATTGAGTTTTTCGTCCAGCAGTGGCGATCAGACTTCAAGTGTTTACCATGAAAAGAAGCAGGGATATTATACGTATTTCCTGATAAAGACGATCCGTGACGCTAAAGGTAACCTTTCCATGAAAGAGCTGTTCGAAAGAACCAGTATTGCAGTAAAACGTGCTACTGCCTTGATCGATAAAATTCAGGAGCCGCAATGTATGGTTTCTCCTACATGGGTGGGATGGGAAAACATTAAGTTGGAGACTCCGGTAACAGAAATTCCTTAGTAAAGTTAATAGTGATATGAAAAAGACGGCTGTGGTGTGGAAAGCACAACAGTCGTCTTTTTGGTATCTATTGGGATTTGTTTTTATTGCAACTCAATAATCTCTTCGTTACAGATAGTAAGTTTCTCTACACCCTCTTGTGTTACTGTCCACGAGTTTTCGATACCTACGGGACCTACACCCGGAATTACAATCTTAGGTTCGAGAGCGAAGACCATTCCCGGTTCCAGTTCTTGTTTTATACGGGGGGCAAGCACCGGAGCTTCATTAATTTCCAGACCGATACCATGACCTATGAATTTTGCTTGCTGGCCGATACCCATGAACTTGTCGGCAAAACCGGCTTTGGTCACTATATCGATGGCTGTATTATATAAATCCTCGCATACAACTCCGGGCTGGGCCATAGATGATACGGCGTCCTGTATGTCGAGACAGACCTGATGGGCTGTATACGCTTCATCACTCAACTTACCAATGGAGAATACGCGGCTCATATCGCCCATATATCCGTTAAAGTTTCCTCCGAGGTCTACCATCACACTTTGACCTTCTTTTAGCAGGCTTCTGTTGAGTCCTCCCGGGAGAGCCGGATCCAGTCCTTCACCTCCTAAGGCGAAATCGTATGGAGAAGGGAAAGCGGCATTGTCTCCGGTCAGTACACTGCCCATAAAGATTTCCATGCTCTGACCGAACACACGAAAGATTCCCAGATTACCTTGCAGACGCATCAACCTTTCTATTTCGATTGAAAATTCCAGATCGGTCATTCCCGGACGGTAAACAGAAGGAATCTGTTCGTAAGCTTTGGCGTGAGCTACACCCGAACGGCGGAATAATTCCACTTCTACAGGAGTCTTGATGCTACGCGCTTCGCGGATTAACGGAGTTCCGTTTACAATTTCCGACTCTGGGAAAACAGCGGCAAGGCGATTGTACTCTGTATATGACAGTTCGTCGCCTTCCAGCATCAGTTTCTGAGGGGCAGGCAATCCGCTTTCTTTAATCAGATCAAGAATCTGTTCCGGTTTTCGGATAGGGAAGACGTGTTCGCCGGTAATATTGTTGGGGCGTTTGATGAATAACAAGGCCGGTGAGTGGAGAGGTAAGTAGAGGTATCCGCTGACAACACGGCCATACGTATAGAGCAAGTTTACATTACAAGTGATGAGAGCGGCATCAATGTTTTGTTGAGCCATCAGCACGCGAATCTTATCGCGGCGCATCTTTAATTCGGGTTGTAACATTTCGTAACAATTATTTGGTTTCGAAATGCAAAGTTAGGCTATTTTAGTTGAAAATGAAACCTTTTCAGAAAAAAGTAGCGTTACCCACATCCTGTCTCAGGAAATGAGTAACGCAATTCACAAATACAACTAAACAAAGCTTTTAGATGATTCCTTGTCCCATCATGGCATGAGCCACTTTCATGAAGCCTGCAATGTTGGCACCTTTCACATAATTGATATATCCGTCAGGTTCTGTACCATACTTCACACACTGTGCATGGATACCATGCATGATGGTATGGAGTTTCTCGTCTACTTCTGCTGCACTCCAGCTCAAGTGCATGGCATTTTGTGACATCTCCAGCCCGGACGTTGCTACACCACCTGCATTGACTGCTTTACCCGGTGCATACATCGTTTTGTGTTCGATGAAAAGATCGATGGCTTCGGGTGTACAACCCATGTTGGAGATCTCTCCGACACAAAGAACATTGTTATTAATAAGATTTTTGGCATCTTCGCCGTTTAATTCGTTTTGAGTGGCACAAGGAAGGGCTATATCGGCTTTCACTTCCCAAGGACGTTTACCGGCTACGAAAGTAGATCCCGGGAATTCGTCAGCATACGGAGCTACGATATCGTTGCCCGAAGCACGGAGTTCAAGCATATAATCGATCTTTTCCCCACTGATGCCGTTCGGATCATAGATGTAACCATCCGGGCCGGAGATTGTAACAACCTTTGCTCCCAACTCGGTAGCTTTGGTAGCAGCTCCCCAGGCAACATTTCCGAATCCGGAGATAGCTACAGTCTTGCCTTTTATATCGATACCTTTGGTCTGCAACATTTGGTTGACGAAGTACAAACCTCCGAATCCGGTAGCTTCCGGACGGATCAGTGAACCGCCAAACTCAAGTCCTTTTCCGGTGAAGGTTCCTGTAAATTCACGGGTTAGTTTCTTATACATACCGAACATGTAGCCTACTTCACGTCCTCCTACACCGATGTCACCGGCCGGTACGTCCATATCCGGGCCCAGATGGCGCCACAATTCAAGCATAAATGCCTGGCAGAAACGCATGATTTCAGCATCACTCTTGCCACGTGGAGAGAAGTCGGAGCCGCCCTTACCACCACCCATCGGCAGAGTAGTCAAGGCATTCTTAAAGGTCTGTTCAAATCCGAGGAATTTCAGGATAGACAGGTTGACAGAAGCGTGGAAACGGATACCGCCTTTATACGGGCCGATAGCGTTGTTGAACTGAACACGATATCCCAGGTTGGTTTGTACTTCACCTTTATCATCTACCCATGTCACGCGGAACGTAAAGATACGGTCCGGCTCTACCAGTCTTTCGATGATTTTGGCTTTTTCAAACTCAGGGTGCTGATTGTATATATCTTCGATAGAGAGAAGCACTTCTTTTACAGCTTGAAGATATTCTGATTCGCCGGGATGTTTAGCCTCTAAAGAGGACATGATTTTTTCGATGTTCATAATAGTATGTTTTAATAGGTTGATTCTGATAAAATGTCACTTTATCGTATCGCAAATATAGGAAAACTTTTCTAATGTTATTTGATTGTATGGAATATTTTGATTAAATAATGATAAAATGATAGAAAGAGCATTGGGGAATAGATGTCAGTTTTTCATTTTCATTCCCAGGTTATACATGATAAATGCATAAACGTCTGCTTGCTCTTTTAATAACTTTGTTGTGGCTTTGTTGAAGCCGTGTCCGGCCTTGTGATCGATACGTATGAGAGTAGGATTGGTCCCATCATTTTCTGCTTGTAAAGTTGCGGCAAACTTGAACGAGTGTGCAGGGACAACACGATCGTCGTGATCGGCTGTGGTGATTAATGTTGCAGGATATCTTGTGCCCGACTTCAGATTGTGCAGCGGAGAATAGCTCAATAAGTAATCAAACATTTCTTTACTGTCGCTACTTGTGCCATAGTCTGTGCTCCATGATGCGCCTATGGTGAATTTATGATAACGGAGCATATCCATCACACCCACCTGAGATACGGCTACGCGGAATAGCTCAGGCCGTTGTGTCATGCAGGCACCCACGAGTAATCCTCCGTTCGATGCACCGGTAATGGCCATTTTGTTCGGATTAGTGTATTTTTCTTTAATGAGATATTCGGCGGCACTGATAAAGTCGTCGAAAACATTCTGTTTTTGCATTTTGACTCCCGCCTTGTGCCATGAATCACCATATTCGTTACCGCCTCGTAAATTGACCTGTATATAGATACCTCCGTTCTCGAGGAACGGGATACGTTCGATGGCGAAGGAAGGAGTGAGGGTGAGGCCAAAGCCACCATAACCATAAAGAAGTACAGGATTGTTTCCATCTTTCTTTAATCCTTTCTTATAAGTCAGAAACATTGGGATTTGCACACTGTCTTTACTGGTGAAGAATATTTGTTCCGTCACAAAGTCATTTGCATTAAACTTTATTTTCGGAGCATAATATAGTGTATACTCATTTTTATCAATGTCATATTGGTAAATTGTGTTTGGGGTGGTGAAAGAAGTGAAGAGAAAAAAACATTTTTTATCCTCTTTTTCTCCGCAAAAGAAGACGGTACCCAGTGAAGGAAGCTTGATCTCTCGTAGTTGTTTCCCATTTAAATTGTAGACATAGGCCCGGTCTGAAGCATCTTTATTATAGGTGAGAAACAATTTTCCACCCATTATTTCTGCTTTGGATAATACGGTATCGGATTCTGGAATCAGTTCTTTCCAGTTTTTCAACGTGGGACTGTTGATATCAGCCACCATGATACGTCTTTTCGGAGCTTTGTAGTTGGTAAAAATATAAATTTTATTATCAATGATGCCTATTGGGCTATATCGATAGCCCGTATTGGCCAGTTGTACCAGAGGTGCGTCTGTTTGGGTGAGATCTTTCATTAAAAGGCCGTTGTTTATGAAAAGAAAACGTCCGTCATCACTTGTTTGCCCGGAATGATTGCACTCCGGATAATATGGGTTTTGATAGATCGGTTTGTCTTTTGCCTGTGGTGTCTTTAGTTTATGATAATAAATCATGGAGTTTCCGTTTACGCTTGACAACTCTTTATCTTTTGGTGGAGCGTCATAAGCACTATAATAAAAGCCTTTTTCATCCCAAGCCACTTCCTGAAACTTTACCCATTGAATGTGATCGTCCAGAAATTTCCCGGTTGTGGTGTCCATGATATATAGATCTTGCCAATCGGAACCGTTGCGTGAGATGCCACAGGCAGCATATTTACCGTTCTTGGAGAATGATATTCTACTGAGTGATACAGTACCGTCGTCAGACCATCGGTTAGGGTTTAAAAAAATGCGTGGATTATTGCTCAAAGAGTCTTGTATATACATCACGTTTTGATTTTGTAACCCATTGTTTTTAGTGAAATAGTACTTATTTCCTTTCTTGACCGGTAATCCAATTCTTTCATAGTCAGACAGGGTGGTTATTCGTTTTAATAATTTCCGATGGAAAGGGATGGCTTCCAGGTACTTGGCAGTGACTTTGTTTTGTGCTTCTATCCATGCGGCGGTTGCATCGGAAGTGTCATTCTCTAACCAACGATATGGATCGGGAATTTTTGTGTCGAAATATATGTCTATGCTGTCTACCTTTTTTGTTGCAGGGTAAACCGGTTTTCGGGGGCGTATGCATGAGGTGGCTGCTATACCTATTATAATTAATAAGGATATTGCTTTCATGTTTTTCAATTGGTTACGGTTAGTAAATTCACAAATATACAGAGTGTTTATTACAAAACAAATAGTTCGGTCATTTTCTGTTTTCGGATTTCTCGACTTTGATGTTTCGGTTTGTTTTCAAATCGGAAATGGGAAGATAATCTGTGCCTATATTGGAAGTTGGCAATAAAGTGAATTGCTTTTTCTTGCTTTTCCCAATAAAAACAGCGACTTTTGTCTGTTGAATTTTAAAACTACGGGAAACCCATGCTCAGCAAATTTAAATTAAACCAGCTCTATTTTAAAGATACTCAGTTTGCCAATCTGATGACAAGGCGAATCTTTAATGTTTTATTGATAGCCAATCCTTACGATGCTTTTATGCTGGAGGATGACGGACGTATCGATGAAAAGATTTTCAATGAATACACCTCGCTTTCGCTCCGTTATCCCCCTCGTTTTTCGCAAGTTTCTACCGAGGAAGAGGCGTTGAGACAGCTTGGGAGTGTATCGTTTGATTTGGTGATTTGCATGCCGGGTACGGGAGACAACGATAGTTTTGATATCGGACGCCATATCAAGGAGAAGTACGAACAGATACCGATCGTTATTCTGACACCGTTCAGTCACGGCATTACCAAACGGATAGCGAACGAGGACCTGAGTGCATTCGACTACGTGTTTTGTTGGTTGGGGAATACTGATTTGCTGGTGTCCATCATCAAGCTGATCGAAGACAAGATGAACCTGGAGCATGACGTAAAAGAGGTGGGCGTGCAGTTGATTCTGTTGGTGGAAGACAGTATCCGCTTCTATTCTTCCGTACTTCCCAATCTTTATAAATTTGTATTGAAGCAGAGTCAGGAGTTTTCTACCGAGGCCTTGAATGCCCATCAACGTACACTCCGTATGCGTGGTCGTCCCAAAATTGTATTGGCTCGTACTTACGAGGAAGCGATGGATATATATAATAAGTATACTAACAATATATTGGGAGTTATTACCGATGTCCGTTTTCCTCGTGTGGATAAGGGAGAGAAGGACGGTATGGCAGGTATCAAGTTGTGTGCCGAGGTAAGAAAGAAAGACCCGTTTGTTCCTTTAATCATCCAGTCGTCCGAGACGGAGAATGCGGCCTATGCGGCAAAATACGGGGCCACGTTTATCGATAAGAATTCCAAGAAGATGGATGTCGATCTTCGCCGGATTGTTTCCGATAATTTCGGTTTTGGTGACTTTGTGTTCCGTAATCCCGAAACGGGAGTCGAGATAGCCCGCGTACGGAATCTGAAAGAGTTGCAAAATATCCTTTTTGCCGTTCCTGCCGAATCTTTCCTTTATCATATCAGCCGTAACCATGTCTCACGTTGGTTGTATTCACGCGCCATGTTTCCGGTAGCCGAATTTCTTCGTCCCATCACCTGGCATAGTCTGCAGGATGTCGATGCACACCGCAAAATCATCTTTGAGGCCATCGTGAAATATCGAAAGATGAAAAACCAGGGAGTGGTAGCCGTATTCAAGCGCGACCGTTTCGACCGTTATTCAAACTTTGCCCGTATCGGAGACGGTTCGTTGGGAGGAAAGGGGCGTGGACTGGCGTTTATTGACAATATGGTGAAGCGTCATCCGGAATTTGAAGAATTTGAGAATGCCCGTGTGGCTATCCCGAAAACAGTGGTGCTTTGTACCGATGTATTCGATGAGTTTATGGATAGCAATAATCTGTATCAGATTGCCCTTTCCGATGCTGATGACGATACGATTCTGAAATACTTCCTGAAAGCGAAGTTGCCCGACCGTCTGGTTGAAGACTTCTTTACTTTCTTCGATGTGGTGAAGTCTCCTATCGCCATTCGTTCTTCTTCCTTGCTTGAGGACTCCCACTATCAGCCTTTTGCAGGAATCTATAATACCTATATGATTCCTTATCTGGATGATAAATATGAGATGCTCCGTATGCTGTCCGATGCCATTAAAGGCGTATATGCGTCTGTTTATTTCCGCGACAGTAAGGCATATATGCAGGCCACTTCGAATGTGATCGATCAGGAAAAGATGGCTGTTATTCTGCAACAAGTGGTCGGCAATCAGTACGGAGACCGTTATTATCCTTCGATGTCCGGTGTAGCCCGATCTCTCAATTACTATCCCATTGGCGACGAGAAAGCTGAAGAAGGTACGGTAAACCTGGCTCTCGGTTTGGGCAAGTATATCGTGGACGGAGGTATGACTTTACGTTTCTCGCCTGCCCATCCTTCAAAGGTGTTGCAAACCAGTGAACTGGATATTGCCTTGAAAGAGACGCAGACCCGTTTTTACGCTCTCGATCTGAAAAATGCCGGTGATAACTTTTCGATTGATGATGGATTCAATCTTCTGAAGTTGCATGTGAAAGAAGCCGAAAAAGACGGTTCGTTACGGTATATCGCTTCTACCTATGATCCGTATGACCAGGTGATTCGTGACGGTTTATATCCCGGTGGGCGTAAAGTGATTACGTTTGCCAACATCTTGCAGCACGATGTATTTCCGTTGGCACGCATCCTGCGCTGGGTACTTCGTTATGGGCAGCAAGAGATGCGCCGTCCGGTAGAGATCGAATTTGCAGTGACACTCAATCATGACCGTGATAAGACCGGTACGTTCTATCTGCTTCAGGTACGTCCCATTGTAGACAGTAAAGATATGCTGGATGAAGATCTTACTACTATTCCGGACGGAGATGTGCTGCTCCGTTCCAATAACTCCTTGGGGCATGGCATTATGAACGAAATACATGATATCGTATATGTCAAGACCGATCATTACAGTGCATCGAACAATCAGAATATAGCTTGGGAAATAGAGAAACTTAACCAGCAGTTCCTGAATGAAGGCAAGAACTATGTACTTGTCGGACCCGGACGATGGGGAAGCAGTGACACTTGGTTAGGTATCCCGGTGAAGTGGCCGCATATTTCTGCTGCGCGTGTCATTGTGGAAGCCGGACTGACCAATTACCGGGTAGACCCCAGTCAGGGGACGCATTTCTTCCAGAATCTGACCTCCTTTGGTGTAGGTTATTTCACCATCAATGCGTTTATGAATGATGGAATATACAACCAGGAGTTTCTGAATGCGCAACCTGCCGTATTTGAGACTGAATATCTTCGTCACATACACTTTGAGAGGCCGATTGTTGTGAAAATGGATGGTAAAAAGAAACTTGGAGTGGTTCTTATGCCGGAGAAATAATAAAATAATATTGTATAAAAAAAGTCCTGTTTTTCATAAGAAAGGCGGGACTTTCTTGTTTTAGCCCATTTCTGTGGTCTGTTTTTATGATTAAACAACTATTTGTGGTCCTTTTTTCAGATTTTGTAAGGAATCGAAGGTTGTGTATTTATTATAATAAAAGAAAACTATAATTTTGCCTGCGGTTTTTACAACTTATGAATAATATTTAGTAGTTATCATTATGAAAAGACTCTCTTTTATGGTTAGTATGGCGATGCTAATTTCATGTATTGCCTCGTGTGATTCCGGCAGTGATGCTGTTTCATACGGTGTTGGTTCTTTAAGTCTTGGGCTTTCAGCCAATCCTTCTTTTGCAGAGAAAACCCGTTCCGTCAGCGAAGCGGAATACAAAAAAGTCGATAACTATCAAGTTACGGTCAACGAGGGCGACGGTACCTCTTTATACGATGGCCTGTACAAGGATATGCCTTTGTCTATCGATCTGACTGCCGGCAAAAAATATACGGTGAAAGCCTTCTACGGTGATAATGTAGATGCAGGTTTCGATAAACTGTATGTGGAAGGCAGCCAGGAGTTCACTGTCAGTGAAGGCGAACAAAAGAATGTTATTTTGTACTGTAAGCCGGCTAATGTTAAAGTATCAGTCGTTTATACGGAGGATTTTCTAAAATATTATTCGGATTGTACTGTCTCCCTTTCTACTTCACACCTGACTGCTCCTTTTGAAGTAAATATGAAAAAAGACTCTGGTAAGGATGCTTATCTGAAAGCAAATGCCGATGGTGAGAATGTATCTATCACTGTAGGAGGTTTCAAAGATAAAGAAGGCAATGCGGTGGTGATGGAAGCTTTGGTTGCCGAGAAAAAAGTAGCTCCCAAAACGCATCTTACTATTACAGTAGATCCGGAGGTGATTACTATTTCTACGGGTACTGCATCGTTGGACGTAACCGTGGATACCGGTACGGAAGATAAGGATGTGAATATTGAGATTCCGGAAGAGTATTGGCCGGGTAATGCAAGTAAGTAAATATAAAAGATTGGTATATATGAATGCGATAAGAAACATATATGCAGTGCTGGCATTGATAGCACTTTGTTTGAGTTCCTGCGAGATGAAAAATGAGCTGGAAGGCAAATATAATTTGAAGAATGACGAAGGACTTCTGACATTGGATCTGGTGAACAAGACGCAGGCTACGCCTTCTACAAAAGCTGAAAGTACGTCACTTACTGATGAACTGGATGTGAATACCTATAAAGTAGAGATTGTTGATAATGCCACTGAGGCTGTGGTTCGTTCGTTTGCCAGCTATGCGAAGCTGAAAGAGGCCTTGCCGTTGGTCGTTCCGGTAGGGAACTATAAGATTGTGGCTAAAAGCGGTGTTTTGCAAGATGCTTCGCGTACTCCTTATTTTGAAGGAAGTTCTTCTATTGAAGTGAAGCAGGGAATGGAATCTAAGGCGGAAGTTCTCTGTAAATCGGCAACGGTAAAGGTCAGTTTGAATGTATCGGACGAGTTTCTCAGTATGTTTGCCGACGATTATGTGTTCACCGTTTCAAACGGAATCGGCGGAGTTATTTATGTGAAGAAGGAAGATTTAGGTTCAATTTATCTCAGCATTCCCAATGGAGCCACTTCGATCAAAATTGTGGCAAAAGTAACTGAGAAGGAAACAGGTAGAGACATTGAAACTATTTATACTGTGACCAAACCCGATGAAGAAGGCTTGGAGGGAGGTGATTCTTTTAATGTTACAGTGAAACCTGTAGAAGAGGGTGAGGACCCGGAAGATCCGGATGTGACCCCTTCTGATCCGAAATTGGGGATACAGTTGGATATTGACTTGACAATGGACGAGACCGGCATAACAGTGAAAGTACCAACTGAACTGATTGAAGAATCGAAACCGGAGGAGCCGGATCAGCCTACAGAACCGGATCAGCCGGCAGAAGACGGACCGGAGATTATCGGAGCAGATGAAGTGGTGGAAGTGGATACGAATAATCCGCCGACAGTTCAGGTAACGATGAAAGCTCCGGCCGGAATCCGGAACTTGCTTGTGACTATCACTTCAGACTCTAATGAGTTTATAGGTTTGATTTCTCAAATGGGGTTGGGAGAAACATTCGATTTGGCTAATCCCGGTGATTTGGAAGATAAACTTGGAGGTAGTTTAGAAGACGGATCCGGTATAGGCCTGATTGACCCGAATGATCCGATTAAAGATAAAAAAGAGTTTATCTTTGATGTATCCGGTTTTATGCCTATGTTATCGCCGTTTGGGCTTCAGCAACACTATTTTACTATTAAACTGATTGATAATAATGGTAAGGAGTTAGCCAAGAAATTGACAGTAAAAGTGGTGAAAAACTAATTTGAATTTTCAATGAAAAGATATATATATTTGTTCGTCTCTGTCTTTACTCTTGTGATGGCATCATGCCAACAAGAGGAGACTTCCAATGGTAAGACCGGATTTCTCCAGTTTTCCGTGGAGAAGAATACAAGTACGATTTTAGTTCCGGCAACAAGAGCAGAAGAGTTGCCGATTGCCTTGCAGGTAGTTGACAGAGCCGGGACCGTTGTAAAGGAGACTGATGATTGGCATAACTGGACATCTACTCCTCTTGAATTGCCATTAGGTTCCTATACCATTAATGCTTTCTCAAAAGGGGTTGATGTAGGGACAGCCGGATTTGACGAGCCTTATTACTGGGGGCAAAGTGAAGTAACGGTTGTTCCGAAAGTAAATCAGAGTGTTAACATAGAGTGCCGTTTGGCCAATGTGAAAGTGACAGTCAATTACAGTGCTGATGTGAAGAAGTATTTTTCGAAACTGAACTGTTCTGTGGGTAATTCTTCCGGTAAGCTGGTTTTTGGTAAGGACGAGACACGCTCCGGGTATTTTGCGGTGGATAAGTTGAATATTTCGTTGGCATTGACAAATACGGATGGGCGTTCTTTTGTTTTTGAATCCGAACCGATTACAGATGTAAAAGAACGTCAGCACTATCGTATTAACTATACTATGAAGGCCAATGGTGCTATTGGTGGTGTATCTGTTACTTTAGATCCTTCTACCAAAGAGTATAATGTGAATATTTCCATTCCTAAAGAAAGTAATCCGAGTGTAAATGTCTGGTCTGATTTTGCAGACGTAACTCTTCCTCTTCCTGACGGCGTCGTTACCAAAGAGTGTAAATATCGCATTTCCGGAACGGAAGATTGGAATACGGTGTCCAATGTTGAACAGGCCGATGGAAAGCTTGTTGCAACCATAACCGGTCTGATTCCCGGTACGGAGTATGATTTCTGTTTTGCAATAAATGGAGTAAACGGAAAAATAACGACTGCGACCACCGAACTTCAGAAACAACTGGAAAATGGAAGTTTTGATGAATGGAATCAGAATGGAAAAACTTGGTTCCCGGGAACTGCGGCTGAGGCTTCTGCAAAGAATTCGTATTGGGATACCGGTAATGTGGGAGCAGCTACCATGAGTAAAAATCCAAGTATCGGAGAAAGCAACGATGTACATACCGTAGGTGGTAAATCGGCCAAATTGTCTTCGCAATTTGTGGGAGTGTTTGGTATCGGAAAATTTGCTGCCGGTAACATCTATATCGGGCGTTATATGGAAACGTATACAAGCCCGATGGGAGCACGTATACGTTTTGGTCGTGAGTTTACGTCACGTCCTACGCAACTGAAGGGATGGTACAAATACACTCGTGGGACCAGTATAGATCGTGGAGATCATAATGTGGAGGAATTGAAAAACTCGGGTGGTGATAAATGTGCTATCTATATTGCTTTGACTGACAATGAAGGTTTGGTTGATGATAATGGAGTGAAGACAGCTTATGAAGTCAACAATAACAAAGAAGGCAGTCCCACGCGTTATACGGTCGATCTTTCCGAAGCCAATAAAGATGTCATAGCCTACGGTTCCATTACCGATGAAGAGTCCAAAGGTTCTTTCGATGAAAGCGGAAATGTAGTCTGGAAGCAGTTTACGATTGATCTGCAATATCGTGATTTGACCCGTAAACCCAAATATATTATCGTTGTTGCTTCTGCAAGTAAATATGGTGACTTCTTTACCGGCAGCGAAAGCAGTGTCATGTTGATTGATGATTTTGAATTGGTGTACGGTACACCTGTTACCGCCAACTAATCCATAGCGAATGAAAAAAATAATTATATTTCTACTTCTTCTTTGTCCGGTACTGGTCCAGGCAAAGAAGAAGTTTGACCGTGGAATCGTGAAGAGTGTGTTTGTCCCGAAAGGGCAATGGTTTATGGGTTCTACAGTTTCGTATTCGGAGCAGAGTGCTGATCAATACCAGTTTTTGGTATTGGCAAATATCGATGCCAAAGGTTATACATTCCGTTTGAGTCCCTTCGGAGGATACTTCTTTGCCGACAATATGGCAGCGGGAGGCAGGTTCACTTACTCTCGTACCTACTTCAATATAGGAAACGTAGACATTAATCTGGGCGATGATCTTTCGTTCCACATCAAAGACGATATGTATCTGGAGCATAACTATTCCGCATCCGGATTTCTGCGTACCTATATGGGGCTGGGCAGCAGCAAAGTGTTCGGTTTCTTCAATGAAGTGCGTCTGACTTATGCTTACGGGCAAGGGAAACATTCCAATGGTACGGGTAACGACTTGACGGGATACTATCAGCGTTCTCACACGTTTGAGATCGGTGCGGCTCCCGGATTGGCGGCATTCGTATCCGATTTTGCTTCGGTAGAAGTTTCGGTAGGAGTGATGGGATTCAGTTATAAATGGGTCGATCAGATACACAATCAGGTAAACAAAGCTTCCCGTCATAGTGCAAGTGGTAATTTCAAGATAGACTTATTCTCGATTAATCTCGGAATGACGATGTATTTCTAACTTAAGCAGTGTTTTGAGAAATGAAGAGTTTACAAATTTATCTATTCCTGTTTCTGTCGGTCTTTGCTCTGGGTGCTTGCATACAGAATGACATTCCTTACCCTTACATCAAAGGCGAAATTACAGCTTTCGAAGTAGAAGGGCAGACCGGTGATGCCGAGATAAACAAGAACAGCCGCACCATCGCAGTCGAAGTAGGTGATGAAGTCGATATAGAAGAATTGCGTATTATCAGGTTCGTTGTGAACGAAGAAGCCACTTACAGCGTAGACGAACAATACTGTGTCAGCCCCAATAAATTTCCTTCGGCCGGCTTTTCTGCTTTAGCCGACTTGCCGGCAGGAGCAGATACACGGGTCGATTTCAGTAAGACCGTTCCTGTTCTGCTGCGTACCTATCAGGATTATCAGTGGATGATAACCGTCCGTCAGACCATCGAGCGGGTAGTCGAAGTCGAGAACCAGGCCTTGCCTGCCATCATCGATGATAAGAATCACACGGTATTGGTGTATGTCTCGCAGAAACAGGATTTGTCTGCTGTCAAGATAACAAAGATGATTCTGGGAGGCAGTAAGGCTACCATCACCCCCGATCCGTCCACCGTAACCAATTTCCGCAGACCGCAAGAGTTTGTTGTCAGCCGTTTCGATAAAGAAGAGCTATGGACGGTCGATGTGGTGCGTACCACATCGACAGGTACTACGGGAAGTGCCGATGTATGGGCCACACGTGCCACTCTGAATGGGGGCATGAAGCAGGGAACCACTCCCCGTGTGGAATACAGGAAGAAGTCGGAAGATACCTGGAGCGTTGTACCCGAGGCAGATGTGAAACTGGAAAGTGGTACTACTTTCAGTACGACACTGACCGGGTTGCAAGATGGCACCGACTACGTTTGGCGGGTAGTAGTCGAAGAAATTCCCAGTACGGAAGCCGCGTTTACAACCGAAAAGATACAAGAAATACCTAACTTAAACTTCGATACCTGGTCGCAGAATCCCACAGGAACCTTTAAGAAGAGTTGGTATCCGAACTCTGACGGAGCAAATTCCTATTGGGCGACCGGAAACGACGGAGTGACCTCTTCGTTGGCAGGCAGCCGTGATTCGAGCACCCGCCCTGAAGAGAAAGAGGCGGTAAGCGGGAAAGCCGCTTATATGGTTACTTTGGGCAGTGTGCCATTGGTAGGGGTTGCTGCCGGCAACTTGTTCATCGGTGATTATAAAACTAATGCTCAAAGCCCCAAAGACAGTCCCAAGTTTGGACGTTCGTTTACGGGAGCCCGTCCCACCGGATTGAAAGGATGGTATAAATATACTTCTAAGCCGGTTGATTATGTAGGCAATCCGGATAACTTGAAAAACGATGAATGCCATATCTATCTCCGTTTGTGGGACGATAAAGATAACGAGATCGGTTACGGAGAGTTTGTCGGAAAGGAGACAGTGACCAAGTACACTCAGTTCCGGTTCGATGTGACTTACTCCAATAAAACGGCGAAGCCCGCCAAGATAACGATTGTTGCCACTTCGAGCCATTACGGAGGCGACTTTACCGGAATGAAAGTGACCGGTTCGGTAGGTGTAGGTAGTGAACTGTGGGTAGATGAATTTGAATTATTGTATGAATAAGAAAGGGAGTTATGCATAAATCTGTTTTATCTTTAGTGTGTTGTTTGTTCTTTTTCCTGTCGTGTCAGGAAGAAATAGAAACGATGCCTAACGGCAGCCTGAATATAGTATTGACGGACAGAGCAGCGGTTACCCGGACTTTGCCGGATGCACTGTCGGATGAATTGCGGCAGCAGTTTACGATTGAGTTGCTGCGTGACAGAGATGGGACAATCGTGCCCGAATACAAAGGTGCATTGAAAGATTTCGGAGATCAAAGGGTATTCAAGGTAGGCAGTTATCAACTGAAGGCTTATCTTGGAGAGAATCCGGCATTAGAGTTGGATGCACCCTATTATTATGGAGAAGTCCAAGACATCGCTATCAAGAAAGGTAAGGCAACAACGGTAAGCGTTGGCTGTAAAGTAGCCAATGCGCTGGCTACTTTTGAGATTGTGAATCGGGAGGCTTTCGATAAACGCCTGAAAGATTATTACGTAGAAGTTACCGTAGGTAGTGAGTCGGTTACGTGGAAACCGGGAGATGTCACGCATCCTTACTTCAAAGCCGGAGGCCGGGTGACGATGGCATTGATCGGTACTTCTATAGAAACAGGGCAGGAGGGAAGTTATGCTTTGAATCCGATTGAGACAGTGAAAGCGGGCGTTAAGTATAATTATAAGCTCTCCATGAAAGCTTCCAATGTTGGTTTTGAGGTCACTACGGAAGCCCGGCAGGAACCTGTCACTATCAATGAAACCGTACCCGACAGCTGGTTGCCGAAAGCTAAGGTCTTCAGTGAGGATTTCGATGAAAATCATGTGCTGACTTATACGGAAACAGCGGACGCTTTGTCGAGAGCCGGCGTTTCGTATACTGCTTTGCGTCCGATTCAGGATGTGGAGTTTGCCCTCAACTTTGCGGATAAGCATTTGGAACATCTGAATAAGACATATCTGCTGTCGGAGCTTTCCGAAGAAGATCGGCGGGCTTTGGCTGCTGTGAATATTGTGTTGCCCGACCTGGCAGCAGGAAGTACTGAGGGAGTTATCGACTTTGCGGGAGTGACTCCCGGCATGCTGACTCACGATGGAGGACAGGATACGGATAATATAATAGCCGTTCGGGTAAAAGCAAATGACCGTTGGAGTGATGCCGGTATGTATACCATCCGGACTGTGAAACCCATCTTTAAGGTTGGTTATTATCCGGGTAATGTTTGGACGAAAGAGTTTACTTTGAATACACTTACTGCCGATAGTGTGAAAACCGGCAATTTAGATAAGTTTACCGATATTGCTTACGAATTTAGTGCCGATGGTAATAGTTGGGAGGCGATGCCCGGAGATTTGCGAAAGGCAGGGCTGAGTCCGGGAACCTCTTATTATGTGAGAGCGAAATATAGGGGAGAGGTGCCGGGAGAGAAAGTGGAGGTGAAAACGTATGAGGCGCTATCCATACCCAATTCTGATTTTAATGCTGGATATGATGTTACATATCCCAAGAGTGAGAATCCGTTATACACATTTAAAGGTGATTGGATTGGTACGCGAAATCCTTTGACCTGTCATACTGATGGAGCTAACGCATTCTATGTATCTAAATCAAGTACGCTTCCGGTAGTTGATGGTGAACGTAATGTTGCTCATATGATGACATTAGGATGGGGAGCAGGAAACACTTGTTCTTTCGGTAATAAAGATTATTGGCTTGGAAATAGTGTTATTAATCATATCAGTGCGGGTATCGTTTGCGTAGGAGATTATAAGGCTGCTGGAGATGTAGTTAATGGTAAAGCGGCTTATATTCGTCCAACGTCTATGAGTTTTGTGTACAAAGCTGCCCCATATAAAGATGATGAGTATTTGATTGAAGCCTATTTGGAAAATATTACAGGAGCAGTAGAAACCATAATTGGCAAAGCTTATTTGAAATCCGGTACTGCATATTCATCCTATCAAACTCAAACCTTGAATTTTGAGTATAATAATGAATATAGAAACTTGCCGATCTCTCATGTGAAGATTATATTTAAGGCCGGTACTAAAGAAGATCGTGATCACTTGGAAGATAAGTTTAGGGATGCAAAAGTTCCATATGGTGATGCTTATATCATAGGTTCACAGTTCTGGCTCGATTCATTCACTTTACATTACGACAAATAAATATGAAAACCTATATATACCTCTTTCTCCTTTTGCTTGCTACAGCCTCCTGTAGCGAGCAAACTGCTCCCGATAACTCCGTCGGTTATCTCCGCATAGAAAACATCACCCTCACTTGTGATACTGAAACGCTTCCCATCACTCGTGCCGTCGATGCCGGACTTAAACTTGAAATCTGGCAAGGTTCTGAGTGTGTCCGTAGTTACGATCCGGGAGCTGCGGAACTTTCCAAAAGAATCGTTCTTCCGGTTGGTGAATATACCCTGAAGGCCTTTACTCCCGATCAGACCGAGGCGCCGGACAATGAATCGGGCACACCCACTTACAGCGTCGACTACCCTTTCGCCATTGTATCAGAGGATGTAACTCTGATTTCGGTGAAAGCGCCCCAAATTAATATCGGGGTTGGCGTTGAGTATTCGGATGAATTTATGGCAAACTTTACAGACTTCTCCATTACCGTAAGTAGTCCTACAGGACGTCAGGCAAGCCTGACAGGTAATGTGACAGACCTTCTTTATTTTAATGTCCCGATCGGTGGAACCCATTTAAGTTATACGCTTACCGCCACCAATGCCGATGGAGAAACAATGACTTCCGAAGCGCGTTACATCCTTCAGGAATCGGGAGCGGAACTTACTTCCGGAAATTATAAAGTCCGGATCGGCCTGGTTCAGTAAGGAAGGTCGATGAAAAGCAGTCCGGTTACTCCTAAACTTCCTTAAACCTCCAAACTTTCTTCTTCCGGATTTGTCATATTGCCAATCTTTAAAACGTAGAAAGTATGAATAGAGACAGGCAATTGAAGAAGGACATGGAGAGCCGGGAAGTGCAGATCCATGAAGAATATGAGAAGAACAGGCATCTGATGTCTGAGGACAAAGTAAAGGAAAAAGCTGCTGCATCAGGCAGTGCTGGCGATATCCATTCCGGCAAAGGAACGGGAAAGAAAAAATAGTGTAAAACAGGAACCGTTGCGAAATCCCTTTTTCACTACAGAGTACACAGAGGGCATGGAGGTTTTATTTATTAATAAGCCTTTGTGCCCTTTGTATGCTTTGTGGCAGGTAAAACGTTTTGTTCTCTATTATCCTATTAAACTATCAAAAAGGTGTGAAATACCTCTTTCCTCTGACTCTCCCAATTTTTTTTCCGGATGAACCGGAGGGAAAAGAAGCATATCAAGGAACTTCCGGAGGCGAAGAACCGGTCTTTTGAGTCGGTAGAGCCTTGCTTTTCCGGAAAACAAGTAAGCATTTACCCCAAAACAAGTAAGCATTTGCTTCGAAAGACGGTTACATTTTCCCAATTTGCTTACTTCTTTTTTAAATATCTCCTAATGTTTTGGCAGATTACATATATTGTTATGCAAATCGGGCGATAAGAGGACGTATTTTCTTCCCGTTGCTTGCCGGGAAGTATCCTGTACGAAGTGTGTAAAGGAATGGTATTTTACTCTAATAAGGAGATTCCGGCGGATAATTATCCTTTATTGTTTCTATTTGATAAGGAAGTAGTTGAACGACCTGTTAAAACGATAATCGGGAAATCGTCTGTGAGCCGTTTTTCCGAACTTCATCAGAGACGTGTCCGAAAGAACGGGATATAGAGCCATTGGATTATCATTTTGACATTTTGGCACTTTGACATCTGCTCTCAAACACTTCTCTAAATCTATCGATCTTTCGTTTGGCAATGCCCAATCTTGTTGCTAAAGTCGCCGTTCCGTAACGGGGTCATCACCTTTTTATCATCAGGAACAGCTGATTGTTATCAAATAGAGATGTTATTGATAATATTTTTAACTTCATGTTTTAAAGAATTTGGCGTTATTATTGTAGCAACATCTGCGAAAGACAAATACCAATGTGCAAATTTACTGATTGAAAAAGTAATAAAACGGTACTCAATCATATTGTCTATTTCTTTTTCGGATGTCAATCCGTAGTAATATTTATCATCATTTATCATGGATGTTTTATCTTTTTCTATTCTTATGACAACTTCATATAACTTTTCTTTGTCGTAAAACTCATCCAAGAACTTTTTAAAAGGTGGATGTTCTCGTGATTGAAATTCATTAAGAATGTGTATTTCTTGAATTCTATCTATACGAAATGTAAGATAGGCTTCTTTTTGAAGACAAAACCCTATCAGATACCAGTTAGTTCTCGAAAAGAAAATGCCAATAGGTTCAACCTTTCGTTCTGAAACACTTAATGTAATACCTGTAAAATAAGACATTTCAACAATTCTCTTTTGATATATACTTTGCAATATTAGTAAAAGAATGTCTGGTTTATACGCAGATGATTTATAAGTATTTAAGACAGACAGGCATTCTTCCATTGTTTCCAACATCTTTTTATCTACAAAGCGCATGACAGACTTTATCTTTTCTATGCCCGACTTGTAATGTTCATTACTGTTTGAATCAGTTAGTTCATGTACTAATTTCTCTGCAATTAAAAAGGACAAGGCTTCTTTTTGAGTAAACATTAGCGGGGGCAATTTGAATCCTTCTGCCAGTGAATAACCAATACCGGGATTTCCAATAATCGGAATTCCTGCCTCTTCCAATGTTCTTATATCCCGGTATACAGTACGAATACTTATTTCAAAACGCTCTGAAATCTGTTGTGCTTTCACTAACGAATGCGATTGCAATTGAATCAATATAGCAGAAATACGGTCTATCCTATTCATCTTGCATCTTTAATTTGGATATTTGAGTCTTCAATAAAAATTGCTTGTTTATTACTTATTGGGATAAGCTGCAACTTTTCATTATATAGCTGAATTACTTTTTCACCTTTTTTCTTGAATGGGAAATTACCATAATGGGGAATTGTATAAAAATCAACCAAACCTAAAGAAGAATAGTCCTCCAATTCAGGAGCTTTTTCTATTGGGTCAAAGTTTACATTCTTCATATACTCTGTATCGGGAGATGCTATTATTGCTCCAGCAGACTCCCCAATATACAGTTTTCCCGATTTAACTTGTTCGGATATGATTTTATCAACACCTTTTCTTTTTAACTCTTGCAGAAGGAAGAATGTATTTCCACCTGTTATATAGATATAATCACATTTGTGTAATATAGAAGATATTTCTTCATTGGAAAATTGGGTAATCTCAACTTCTTCAACAATCATTCCTACTTTTTCAAGAGCTTTTTTTCCTGTTTTTACATAGAATCGTATTGATTCTGTAAGGCTTGCAGTTGGTATAAAAGCTATAATTTTTCCTTTTAAATCCTCATTAGCAAAATCAATAAGCAGATTGGCTACATCGGCAAAAGATGAGCATAAAAATAATCTTTTCATATTTAGTTATATTAAATTTATTATTGTCGGGTACTTGGTATTAGCAACCTAAAATCATCCAAAATCAACGTTGAATGCTTAATGGTGCAAAAATAACAACTTCTATGACAACCCTATGTCAGTAAGTCTAATATATCCAGATAACCATGTCCGGTATTGTAGTCGTCCTTGCAGATTAGAGGAAGTTATACTTTTATTGCTGGTTAGAAATTTTATGTTTCTAATAAAGCGCAGAAACATATTACCACTTCATATTAAAGGCCTGGGGATCTTCTTTCCTTATTAAAAGGTGATTTTGACAGGTTCAAGCTGAAGCTGTCATATGTAGCAATGTCATGTGGAATATACCCGGATCGAAGAATTGTCCGGAGAAACGGGTGAGGGATGCCCGCCCCGATGGAACTTGCACATAATAATTAGGGTGTAGCCATCCGGGACGGATAGCTACACCCTAACCCCGGTATGGCTACACCCTAAGTGTCGGATGGCTACACCCATTTATATGGAGAGATATGTTTGCGGAATTACTTTCCGCTGTTATTTTGCTGTTCCAGACTTTGAATCCGTTTTTCAAGTGCGGCATATTTTTCATCTTTCTCTTTGAGAAGACGCTCGTAGAGTTCGGTGATTTTATCAATCGGATTAAAAGTGTTAGTTATAATATCGTTGTTATATCCTGTAGATCCCATTGAGCTATCTTTATTGTCATGCACATTATTTGTGATATTCTCAAATACCACAGAAGGTGCATCCTCTTCCAGCGTTTTCAGATATTCCACCGGCACATTCAGCGCCCTTGCGAATCTATTTAGCATTTCATCCTCAATCACCCGCATCTTCTCGTATTTGGATACATTCGGTTGCGTCATGTTTACGAGTGCTGCCAATGCGTCCTGCTTGATGTTTTTCTCGATCCGGGTACGCCTTATGTTATGTCCGTGATGGACATTTACATTCTGTATTTCTTCTTCTGTTTCCATGTTCTTTTTGCTTTTTGAACAACGATTTCCGTTAAAATGTTCCGTTCGAAGCAAATATACGAAAAAAATGGAATAAGATGAATAAAATGAATATTACTTTGTTTGAAAATAGAATATAAGGAATACGTATATGCTTGCAGAATCAACTGTTTTGCGCTTATTTTACGGCTATTGAAATAACAACAATCCTATTACACACTATGATCGGACTACTGACAACTAAAGAAATTGATTTCTTCACCAAACTGGCTGAACTTTTAAAAGAATACAGTGCCATAATATCTTACGGTCATTGTAGCGAGCTGCGTATTCTTGTTTGTATGGGTGACAGCGAAGATGTGGAAAAATATCCCATTATATTTGAGGATAGCTTTGATGAAAATGAGATTTATGATCTGTTGCGCAAAAACAGAAAACGGATCGGAGAGATTATCGAACGTGAAGTAGCTGAGGCTGTTCCCGAAGGAGAACTATCTCAGCCGGACGATCAGGCCGGATCAATGGCAGACCATTTTCACTAAAGATAGTAAGGGATATGAAATGCATTTAGAGGCATAATATGGAGAAGGGTACAGCTTCACCTGTTTGTATATTAATGTGCTGTCACATGGTTTTAAGGAAGGGGCGGGACTTATGAATTAACAGTCCCGCCCCTTCACGGTGTGAATAAAAAGTAATGAAATCTTGCTTTACCGGAAAGCTGTGACTTCATTTACATCAACGGAAAATCTGCCATTGAAGGCCATCATATTCTCGAAACGTACTTTAGTACATTCCACCGGTTTTTTAAAGCTTATATAAGCAATTCCATCCATGACCTTACGGTCGAATACTCCATGGTTCACCCAATTTCCGTCCGGTGTTTCAACCATCACTCTACAGGATTTAAGCATATACGAGCCGCTTGTCGATTTGTTGGTGTCCAGCCTGAACCCTTTGAGTAACTGTTTTTCCGGCAGAATAATCGTCAGATAATTGTGGGCGTTGGAGGTATACCAGTTGTTGGCTGTAAAGTTACCATCGTTTAGCGAACCTAATTTCTCCGGTCGTATATCCGATTTAAACCCGATTTCTTTGTTGAAGCCTTTTCCTTCGATCTTTTTATTGCTTGAATCGATATTGTCCAGGCGTATAGAAAGATTTAGTTTCACAAAGTATGCCGAGCGGGTCCGGGCGATTGCCAAATGTTCATGCGATCCTTCCATCGTCAGCTTTATTGCCATCACATAACCCGATAGGTTGTTTAACTTCTCAACATCCTTGAGAGTCAGTTTGACTGTCGTTTCCAGTTCACCCGCTTTCAGCACACTACCCTCAAAGGTGCAGCTTTCGTTCGGAAAGAGGGGGATACCTTCCACCATTTCAGGAAAATCGGCCATCAATTTGTCTTCTTTGATAAGATTGACCTGGATATCTTCTTTGTAGGGCTTTGTCACTTTTACTTTGAACGAAAGTTCGTTCTTTCCTACCAGGGTGGTACTTACCAGGTCGTTGGTTGCTTCCAGCTGTATATAAGGCTTGCCATAGTATCCCAGGTACACCAGATCAGTGAACGGATCGATGCCGAGTTGCTCACGGATATCTTCTTCGATATACTTATTGTCCATTTGCCAACTTGTATCCTGATCTACTATCTGTATTTCATCTTTACTGCACGATGCCGACAAGACGAGCAATAGAACCCATAAAATGCTTGGGGTGGATTTTATTCTTCTTTTCATTCTGAACTCTTTTTTATTCTTGATTTACAATTACTAATTCATCTGCCGGAAATTTAACGTTTTCCACATATTCAATACGGGCTTTCGTGGTCACATTCTCCATATCGGCGGGAGCTTTCAGGTCCTTGATCCCCGTCTCTTTGCTCAGTGGCAGATACGAAATGAGATGTGGTGTTTCCGGATCCATCGGGAGGTATAAGTAATCGTTGATTTCCGATTCTGTCAACGCCTTATCCCATAAGCGTATTTCTCGCAGATAGTCGTTTCGGTAACCGGAGTTTCCGACTATGATCATGCTGTTTTCACCAAAGGTGATGGCACTGTTCTCGAAAACCTTCTGGACTTTTCCGTTGACATAGACTGTCGTTTTTTTATCCTTGTGCACATAGGTGATATGCAACCATTTACCCGCTTGCAGGGGTATTTGAGTCCATGTGTCGTCCCCGTCGCGTCCGTTTTTCACTTGTATACCGGCGGTAGATGAAATACGGGTATAGAATTCTCCTCCTGTTCCGTTGCTTAGATAGGCTGTGGTCAGGTTGCTGCGGGTCAGGCTTGAATAGATGGCACTCATTTGAATGGTCCATTCAGCCTTTGTGTGCATTCCGGCAGGTTTTATCCGGATACCTTCTCCACCGCTGACTTTGGCTACTGACGAAAGGATGGAGCGATTCAGGAGCAAGACCGCACTGCGTTGTGAGGGAATCAGCGAATATTTGGAAGCCCCCGTGATACTAAGAGGAATTGCATATTTCTTGTTGGCGGGGAAATCCTTGGAATCCAGTTGTCCCACTTTCACCATTATTTTTGCTGAAAAGTCACCGGCGGGTACCCGTATGCCTTCGGAGCCGGATAGCTCGTTTCCCTCTGCATCTGCCAGTTTAAAAGCGGAGGGAGGCAGGGGCTCATACGAGGCTCCGTTGGCTTTGTTGTATTTGTCCAAAGCCTCTTTATCATAACTCACTTGTATGGTCACCGGGCTTTGGCTGATATTGGCCAGTCGGGGTGTCAGATAGGTTGTTCCGCCATCGGGCTCTAAAGTGAAGTTGACGATGCCTTTATTATCGGGTGTTTCCATGTATACTGCGTTTTCCGAGCCTGAACCTTCTCCGTCGGCATAGTCACAGGCAGAAAAGAACGGGCAAAGTATGCCGATCGCAATAAACAGATATTTGTAAGATACGTTACATTTCATGTTTCAAACTGTTTTTAGGTTAATTATTTTACGGGAGGATTCATGATCGATATTGCTTTTCTGATATTAACATAAGCTTCGTCTTCAAATGCGTCTTCGTTAATATGAAAAACTCCGATTCCTCCCACATTGCCTTGTTTGGAAGCCACATAACCGGCGTATGTGCCCGGAAATCTGCTTCGTGCACCGGGCTTGTTCTGAAAACTTTCCGTAAAAATGATCTGTTCGGGTTTGATATTCAACCGGTTTTGGATATCATTGGACCATCTCTCGAAACTGGAAGCCGATCCGCTGTAAGATTGAACGACAAAACGGTCGAAATACTGTGCCGCACGCGGGTCCAGCCAATGGATAGAGCCGTTCAGATGAAACAGTTTGTCCGGTCCCAGCAGCTCGCGCATGGTCTTCATAAACAAGATTTCTTTCTCTTTATTATAATCGCGTGAGCAAGAAGTCAAATTACCGCAATGGTTGCCCGGCTTGAACGGCGATGCGTACGAGGGTTCATAGTCATAGTCGAATCCGTCGTAACCATATTTATTGATTGTATCTACGATGGCTTGCGCATACTCTTTGATGGCTTGTGTGTCGTCGGCGGGCCATTGGTCGCGTCCCCATTTTATCTGGTCACCTATGTCTTCTATAATCCAGCCGATAATGACTTTGGTTCCTTTGGCCTGCACACTCCGCAGCTCTTTGATTTTTTCTTCGCTCAAAGAGTGCCAGTTTCCCCATATCGAAACAACGTCCATACTGTCCGGTAAAAGAGACAGCCGGGGATATTTTCCCGCTCCGTCCGGTTGCCAGGCATTGAACCACCCGAACATAATGGGGTGTTTGGTGCTTTTGTAAGCTCTCAGGTTTTCCAGATATTTTTCGTAGGCAACTTCATTCTCTTTATGTCTTTTATCTTCTTCAGCCCATTTTACGGAGTCCCGTTTGGAATAAAGATCGCCCACGGCTTCGTTTTCCACATCAAGTTTCTCCGGTGAGGTCCAGTCATCGCATGCGGCAAAGCTTACTAAGAGTGCCGTTCCGATAAATGCAAAAATGGTATTTCTCATATTCATGTTTCTTTAATTTTCAGGTTCATTACTATTTGCTTTTTTTGTCCCACCACACTTTAGCGGCGGCATTGTCTGCTCCTCCTAAATGCTGGTTGATGGCATTGTGCAGGTTTTCGCTGTTTTGTTCATACTCGGTGCGGGGATAGGGCATTCTTCTTACACCTCCCACATCGTATCCGTTTCCGATCAATACCGCGGAGTTCGTTTTGTTTTCGGCAACGACTATTTGGCGGGGATATCCGGTACGTCTCCACTCTGTCCATGCTTCCTGTCCGTTGGGGAAGATGGCGAGATATTTTTGAGTGATGATACGTTCCAGCTTTTCTTCTTCCGTAGCTCCGTTTTCCCAGCGGATAGTGATGCTGCTTGGAGCGTTTGCACTTAACTCACCATTGGCGGTGTCGGTATAGTTGGCCGGTTTACGGGTGTGATCCTTCAGATAGTTCTCGGCCGATGAATTGCTCAGTCCATTTTCGCTGAACGACATACGGATGCCTGCGTTGTAGAAGTCACCGGCACTGCCGCCCATATCGAATCCGGCCAATGCTCCTTCGGCTTTCAGAAAGCATACCTCAGACGCTTTCATCCAATAGAGGGGATCGTCTTCATGCACGTTGGGGCGTGTGAACCCGTTGTAAGCGTCTCCGGACTTGGCGATTCCGCACCGTACGGCCTTGAAGCCATTGTTGTTGACAAAGTATACGGAAGCACGGGCGTCATTATATCCTGCCAGATAAGAATAGATGGTGGCTCCCATGCGGGTGTCATTGTATTCTTCATTAATCACTTTCAGCGGATTCTTCATTTGCAGGCCGGCCCCTTTACCCATCTGGGCTGCCAGTTCTTTGCTGTCGATCATGCCTGCGGGATGTTTCACGGCTTTCTCCGCATATTCTTTGGCAAGTCCCGCATCGGCAAAGCGGACACGGATGGCCAGGCGAAGCATCAGCGAATTGGCAAAGCGCATCCATTTATTGACATCGCCGTTATAAACAATGTCGAAGGCAGGCAATACTTCTTTGCTCTTATTCGAATAATCGTCCAAGGTTTGGACAGCCTCTTCCAGCTCTTTCAGAAAAGAGCGGTATACGCTTTCCTGGGAGTCGTATGCCACTTTAAAAGAACCTTTGCCCACTTGTGAGTAGGGAATCGGGCCAAACATATCCGTAGTGCGGTGCAGAGCCGCGATCTTAATGATCTGGGCTAAGGCATAAATCTCGTCATTTCTTGTTCCTTCATCCTGCGAGATGCGTTTTATCTGCATCCATGGCGAATAAACATCCGTCACCATAAAAGAATACACATAGTTCACCCAGTTTTCGTACATGAAGTAGTTGGTGAAGTTCTTGCTGCCGTTAAATTTGTTGTCGCGGGGAGACATGTATCCCGCCCAGGCATCACCGGCCAGATTTACTCCGATCTGATAGCGGTTTACCGGTTCTGTGCTTTCTGAAGCGGTGCCGACGGGGATTACACTTTTCTCAAGATTAGGCAGGTAGGCCCCGTAAATAACTCCGTCCATCTTTTCGTCTTCTTTTGTCGGGAGCAACGGGTTCCGGTTGATATCTTCGGATATACACGAGGTGCATAGTGTTGAACCTAAAAGGGCTATGGCCGATAGCGTTCTACACGTATTCTTTATTTTATTTAATTTCATAGTGTTGCATTTTTTAAAGGTTATAATTCAATCTTTACGCTAAATCCCACACTACGCAAACTGGGTGGCATAAAGACATCTCCCCGGTTATAGGTACCTGTCGAAGAGGTCATTTCCGGATCGAATGGAGCTTTATTATAGATCATCCACAAATTGCGTCCGATGGCGGAAACCGTCAGCCGGTTGATCACATTACCGAACCATTTGCCCGGCAGTGTATAGCTCAGGCTGGCTTCTTGAAGGCGGATGTTGGTCGCTTTATACGCATAATATGCCATCAGTTGTTCGCCGCCGATGGTCGTATAATATTTTTCCGCATCATATTGTGTTCCGTTCACCCATACACCACCGTTCTGACGCGCTTTATAAGTGTCTTTCGATACACCGTAGTCGTCGAGGAAGGCTTGGGTGGAAGAGGTTACGATACCTCCGAAGCGTCCGTTGAACAACAGGTCCAGAGTAAGGTTGTTCCAGGTTACATTATGTCTCCAGCCTATTGAAAAATCCGGGTTGACCGATCCTATCTTGATACGTTGTGAGCGGTCTACTTTATATCCTCCTTCTTCTTCGATCAGTTTACCGTCTTTGCCTCTGGCAAGGATACCTTTTACGTATACATCCCCGATTGCGTCCTTCTCCCGCAGATAAACTCCTCCTTTATCCTGCAGGGTCAGTTCGGTGATGCTGAACAGCGAGCCGTCCGCCGGGTTCCTGTAGTCATGCACCATCTTCATGATTTTATTTCGGTTGGCTGTGTAAGTCAGATTGGTGGCATATCCCACTTTTCCGAACCGGTCGTTATAACCCAATGACAGTTCGATACCTTTGTTGCGTACCTTACCTGCCTGTACATAGAAACCCGAATATCCCGAAGCAGGAGACATACTGGAGAGGAAGGTCTGATTATAGGTATCTGTCAGATAAACCGTGGCGTCGATATTGATTTTATTGTTGAAAAGTCTCAGGTTAGTTCCCAACTCATACGATTTGGTTTGTTCTGCTTTGAAGTTCGGGAAAGGGTAAATCGATATCGGATTGATGACTCCGCCTTTCATGGGATCGGTGACGGTTCCGGGAGTCAATCCGGTATAATTGATCGGTCCTCCTACTTCAGCGAATGAAGCTCTCATCTTCCAGAATGAAATGAATTTAGGCAGACTTACCATTTCGGAGATTACGCCCGACACTCCGACGGAAGGATAGAAATAGGTGGGCTGGTCGGAGTTGACTAACTGGGAAGCCCATTCCTGCCGTCCGGTCAGGGTGAGATAAAGCATACTTTTATAGCCCAATTCAGTACTTACAAACACCGAATTGTTTCGTGTATGGATGTGCGATTGCGAACCGGGTCCGGAAGACGGATCGAAGTTATAGGCAGAGAACAGGTTGGGGACAGTAAACAGTTTCCCTCCGATGCCCATGCCGGTAGTCAGGTGATCTTCATAACTGAATCCGGCGTTTGCTGTCAGATTGAAGTCACCGAGATTTTTGTTCACATTCAGCATGATATCTGCATAGGTCTGCTGATACTCTTCCATACTTTGGTTATATGCTCCCTTGTCCGACTGGGCATGCAGCTTGATTGTCGAAGCATGCAGTTTACGTTCGGATGTGGTGTTGGTGTTATCCACTCGTATACGTCCTGCTATGTTCAGCCAGCTCAGAATGTCGTATTTTACGTTGGCATAAAACATATAACGTTTCTTTTTGGAAACAAACATTTCGCGGTTCACAATCCAGTACGGGTTTTCCAGGTTCAGGCCCTGGTCACCATACGACCATTCCTGTATGGGGAACTTGCGGTTGGTGTCATATCGTTCGTACACTTTGACCGCTTCAAAATCTTCACCCCGCGGAAAGAGATACAGAGGTACCAGCGGATTAAAGTAACGTCCTGCCGACAGCATGTTCTGGTCACCTTGCAGAACATAACTGGCTCCCAGGTCAAGATGGAGTTTGTTATTCAGCATACTCGCAGTGTTGCGCAATGTGAAGTTATAACGATAGTATTCGTTGTTGGGGATGATGCCGGTGGAATTCGTGGTTGCCACCGATACGAACGTTTGATTATTTTTGTTTCCTACTGAAAAATTGGCGGCATTCATGATATTGGCGCCTGTCTTAAAGAAGTCTTTCGGGCGGAACGTTGAAGGCTGTTGCAACATCTCACCCCAACTCTTATAGGATCCTTTTGCATTACCGTATTGATTCTGAAATTCCGGCATTACGTAAGGAGTCATAAACTCCGTATTGTTGGAGATTGAGATTTTCAGTTTGCCTTCCTGACCTTTTTTAGTGTTGATCAGGATAACACCGTTGGCTGCCGATGAACCATATAAGGCCGCAGCGGCGGGACCTGTCAGTATCGATAAACTCTCGATGTCTTCCGGGTTGAAATCGGAAATGCCTTCACCTCCTCCCGGAGTACTGTAATCATTATTGATTTCACCTTTTGAGGGGTTGCCGATGGGCATACCGTCCACCACATAGAGCACATTATTGTTTCCTACAATGGACTTGGCCCCGCGCATGACTACGCGGGTTGCTCCGCCGATGCCCGAGGAGCTCCGGTTGATGGACACACCCGCTACTTTTCCGGTTAATCCGTTTACGAAGTTGGCATCTTTCACACTGTTGATAGCATCCGACTTTACCTGCTGAACACTGTAACTCAGCGCTTTCTCTGCACGTTTGATACCCAGTGCGGTGACGACAACCTCGTCCAGCGCTTTGGCGTCTTCGTCCAATACGACAGTCAGTGAAGAAGCATCACCCACTGTAATATATTTGGTGGTATAGCCCACATAGGAGAATTCAATTACATTTCCTTTGGCAGCCAGGATGGAAAACCGGCCGTCAAGACCGGTGACGGTTCCGGTAGGGCTGTCTTTGAAAGAAACATTGACCCCGATCAAAGGATCTCCTTTGTCATCTTTCACTATACCCGACAGCTTCTTGTGTTCAACTTCCACTTTTGATTGCGGAATAATCATGATATATTTGTCTTTGATTTTGTAGGAAAGACCCGTTCCGGACAGGATAGAAGTCAGCGTCTTATCCAGAGATTCAGCATTAATATTCAGGTTAACGCGTTTGGTTTTCTCAAGTTTGGATTCGTTGAAAGCAATCAGATAATCAGATTGTTTCTCAACTTCCCGCAATGCTTCCTGCAACGTGATATTCTTTTTTTTGATCGTTATTTTTACGTTGTTTTGAGCAAAGGCAGCTGTTTGTAGAATAAAACAGCTAAAAATTATAAAAAAAATAGACTTTAATCGATAAAAATTCATAGATTTGAACGAATTTTAGTGTTAAATCATAATATTTATTTCCCAAAAAGTAAAGCATAAGCTTTAACGCTAAGAATTCAGATTTCATATCCGGAATTAGGTGGCCGCCTCTTTCCGGATACTTTTTTACATGCTAAATAGTTGTTTTTAAGGTTAAACAAATAAATATACTAAATCATTTTATTTTTTTGCATCCCGTTTAATGTAACATATATTCCCCTTCAGTTCATGGTTGAATCCTCCCACGACTTCCTGCATGATATTCAGGATATCTTCTAAAGTGGATTTCTCACGGAAACGGAAGTTGAATTTATCATCATTAAATAAATTGGCGTTATACTGGAAGGTGACCGCGTAGCGTCTTTCCAGTTCGTTCAGGATTGCCGACATAGTAACTCCTCTGAATACGTACATCCCTTTTTGCCAGGCCGTAACGTCTTCAATATTTGCTTCGGCGAGCTTGCTTTTTCCCGTGCTCTTATGGTAAGTGACCTGTTGTCCGGGAGTGACAATATAACTCTCTTTCCCATTGTCGCATTCCACTTTTATTTTTCCATGAATCAGGGTTGCAATCATTTCGTTCTCTCCCGGATAAGCGGCGACATTGAACTCGGTTCCCAAGGCTGTCACTGCCATGGTGCCCGATCTGACTATAAAAGGCTGGCCGGTGTTTTTCTTTACTTTGAAGTTGGCCTCACCGATTAAGTAAACCGTGCGGGTTTCACCTTTGAACTTTTCAGGATAAAGGAGGATGCTGCCTGAGTTAGTTTCCACTATACTGCCGTCCGGAAGCCGGAGGGTGCTCAGGCACCCGTCCGGTGTTATGTTCTCAATTAGGGGAGTCTCGGTGAAGTGCTGTTTGGTCATTTGAAAAGTAACCGAAACAGACACGATCAACAACGCTATGGCAGCCGCGTAATATGCAAAACGGATGCGTGGCTGATGTCTGCCTCCGGAGTTGGCTCCGACTTTGGTATATACTGATGCGAGAGAGTCCCAGGTGGTCTGGTCGACCTTTCCTTCCGTTTCGTTCCATAAGTCGTGCAGGGCAGTTTCCTTTTCCTCGGTATGTTCCTGGTCGAGCAACCATTGATGGATCTCTCCGGTGACCTTTTTGTCGGGATCGGAAGCTGCAAACAAACGGATGATTCTCTGAATATAATTCTTCATTTTTATAGCCTTTATATAGATAAGACAATTAGTTGTGGCTGATTACTCAACCGATGTAGAAAAAAAATAGGGTGAGGAGCACTTTTTTCAAGTCGATTAATGCCAAATAGATGTGACGCTCTACCGTACGAACTGAAATATTCAGTTCATCGGCAATTTCCTGATTGCTTTTTTCTTGTGTGCGGCTCATCCGGAAGATCTTTCTTCTCTGTTCGGGCATATTGGCAATCGTGAGTTTCATCAGAAGTTCGCTTTCCCTGGCATAAAGTTGATCGTGAATGTCGGCTTCGGATATAGACAGATCCTCTTTTGTATATTGCTCTTGATAGGTCTGTTCGATTGATTTATGTTTTAGAAAGTTATAAATATGATTGCGGACCATAGTGTAAATGTAGCTGTTCCAAGTTTCCTGGTTTTCCCAAATCTCAGGATGGGTCCATAATTTTGCGAATATATCTTGGGCAATATCTTCTGCATCTTCTTCTGATTTCAACAATTTCCATGCAAACGCTTTGACTTTTGGGTAAGTCATAATGAAAAACTGCTCAAATTTCTTCTTCTTAGGCTCGTTATTTAAAATCATTTAGTAGAATATAAGGCTGATTGTGATTTTTTTCAAAAATAAGGCTTTGGTTTTTAAAATTCCAAAAGTAAATGGTTTAAAACAAACAAGCAAATTTTTAATGAACTAAAAAAAGAGATTACTTTTTCGTTTTATGAAAGATTGGGACGATTGTTTTTATTTTTTTGATGTCAATAAGTTCTTTTATAGCAAACTGTCCGGACTGTCTGTTTAAATAGTCTGTTAATATTATTTTTTTTGTTGCTGAACGATTAATGGAATGCGGAGGTGATGTTGAATAAGGAGATATTTTATTTTGCTGTTCCGGAGCTTGGGTACATTTTTTAGTATCCCATCTTTGTGTTCTTTCTCTTCAAGCACTTGCATTGACAGTTTGAAATGAAAATCCCCGTACTCCTGTTACAGAGATACGGGGACTTCTACTATGACATTATGATTGAATTCTTTGCTGATTATAAGATTCCCTGTGCCATCATTGCTTTGGCAACCTTCATAAATCCGGCCACGTTAGCACCTTTCACATAGTTTACGTATCCGTCCGGTTCTGTACCGTATTGTACGCAAGCTTCATGGATATTCTTCATGATGCTCTTCAGCTTTTCGTCTACCTCTTCAGAGCTCCAGCTCAGTTTGATAGAGTTCTGGGTCATTTCCAATCCTGAAACGGATACACCACCCGCATTGGCTGCTTTACCCGGAGCATACAGGATCTTGGCATCCTGGAACACTTTGATAGCTTCCGGAGTAGAAGGCATGTTGGCACCTTCGGATACTGCCATGACACCGTTGGCAACCAGTTTGCGTGCATCGTCACCGTTAAGTTCGTTCTGAGTGGCCGAAGGCAATGCGATATCGCCTTTCTCACCCCAGGGACGGGCTCCTTCAACGTATTTACATCCGTAAGTTTCGGCATATTCGCGGATGCGTCCGCGGTAGAGGTTCTTCAGCTCCATGATGTAGTCCAGTTTAGCGCGGTCGATACCGTCCGGATCGTAGATGTAACCATCGGAATCGGACATGGTAACCACTTTACCGCCCAGTTCCAACACTTTTTCGGCGGTATACTGAGCCACGTTACCCGAACCGGAGATCAGACAAACTTTACCTTTCAGGTCAGTTCCTTTTGTCTTCAGCATTTCCATCAGGAAGTAGATGTTACCATAACCTGTAGCTTCCGGACGGATCAGTGAACCGCCGAACTCGCGACCTTTACCGGTGAATGTTCCGGTGAACTCGTGAGAGAGCTTTTTGTACATACCGAACATGAAACCTACTTCGCGGCCACCCACACCGATGTCACCGGCAGGTACGTCGGTTTCAGGACCGATGTGGCGCCACAGTTCAAGCATGAAGGCCTGAGTGAAACGCATTACTTCGGCATTTGACTTTCCGCGCGGAGAGAAGTCCGAGCCACCTTTACCACCACCCATCGGCAGGGTAGTCAGTGAGTTTTTAAAGGTTTGCTCGAAAGCAAGGAATTTAAGAATACCAAGGTTTACAGAAGCATGGAAGCGGATACCTCCTTTGTACGGGCCGATGGCGTTGTTGTGCTGAACACGGTAACCCATGTTGGTCTGCACGTTGCCTTTATCGTCTACCCAAGTCACACGGAACTGGTATACTCTGTCTGGAATGCAAAGACGTTCAATCAGATTGGCTTTGTCGAATTCAGGATGTTGGTTGTATTCTTCTTCAATCGTAGAAAGAACTTCTTCTACTGCCTGATGATACTCCGGTTCGTTGGGGAACCTTCTCTTCAAATCTTCTAATACCTTAGCTGCATTCATAATTCTTTTTTCTTTTAATATGATTGTTTTTAAATTCTATCGTCTCTCTGTTGATGACGTTGCAAAAGTAAACATAAAAATCGAACTAACAAGCATTTTATAAAGAAAAACGGCATAAAACATCAAAATTGATATTTTATGCCGCAAAAAAGGAATAAAAAGATATTATTTATTCTTTTTAAGTGATTTGTAGACGGGAATAAAGACTAATGCTGCCGAAATGATAAGCATAAGTATGGTAGGACCGTCAATACGTTCGGCGTATACCAATACTATGTAACAAAGCGCCACCCAAAGCAGAATGATACAAACTATTTGTGATTTGGATAAAGGACGTTTCATTTATTAGCTTTTTTCTTTTCTACAATAGCGTCGATCACAGCCACGGCGGTGATGTTCACGATGTCGCGTACCGAGCTTTCGATATCTGTAAAATGGATCGGTTTGTTCAGCCCCATTTGGATCGGGCCGATAAATTCGGTATCCGGGTCCATGGCTTGCAACAACTGATATCCTGCATTGGCAGAGCTTAGGTTGGGGAATACCAATGTATTCACATCCTTTCCGTTGAGGCGGGTGAAGGGGTACTTGGAGTCACGGAGTTCGCGGTTCATGGCAAAATTCACCTGCATTTCACCGTCAATAGCCAGTTCGGGATATTCTTTCTGCATATAAGCTACTGCTTCGTGTACCTTCAGCGGGCTTCCTGCCTGGTCGGAACCGAAGTTAGAATAGCTCAGCATGGAGATCACCGGGGTATGATTGAAGAATCTGACAGTTTGATCGGCCAGCTTGGCTATATCTATCAGAGTGGAAGTATCCGGATGGCGGTTGATCAAAGTGTCAGCCAGGAAGTAAGTTCCCTTTTTGGAATTCAGGATGTGCATGGTTCCGAAATGCTTGTATTCCGGACGGATGCCGATAACTTCTTTCGCTACTTTGATGGTATTGCTGTATTTGGTGTATAATCCGGTGATGAAAGCATCCGCGTCTCCGGTTTCAACCATCATCATACCGAAGTAGTTGCGCTCGAACATCTTGTCGTTGGCCTCTTCATATGTAGCGCCTTCGCGGGCACGTTTCTGAGAGAGGATGTGGGCATAACGTTCGCGTCGTTCTGCCTCACGGTCGTGGCGAAGGTTGATGATTTCGATTCCGTCCAGGCTCAGGTCGAGTTCCTTGGCCAGTTTCTCGATGCGTTCTTCGTTACCTAATATAATAGGGTGGCAGATTCCTTCCGATTTAGCTTCGACAGCGGCTTTCAGCATGTTGGGGTGTCCGCCTTCGGCAAATACCACACGTTGCGGGTTGCGGCGGGCGGTATCGTAGAGCTGGCGGGTCAACTGGGATTCCTGTCCCATCAATTCGCGGAGATGCGTTTTATATTCATCCCAGTTCTCGATATTCTTGCGGGCCACACCACTCTCCATAGCGGCACGGGCCACGGCGATAGATACTTCCGTAATCAGACGCGGATCTACCGGTTTCGGGATAAAGTATTCCGGACCGAAAGTGAAGTTGTTCACATGGTAAGCTTCGTTCACCACATCGGGCACGGGTTGTTTGGCCAGATTGGCAATGGCGTGTACAGCGGCAATCTTCATCTCTTCGTTGATTGCTTTTGCCTGAGTGTCGAGCGCTCCGCGGAAGATATACGGGAAACCGATTACATTATTAATCTGGTTCGGATAGTCCGAACGTCCGGTTGCCATCAACACGTCGGGACGGGCAGCCATGGCATCTTCGTAAGAGATTTCCGGGGTCGGGTTTGCCAAGGCAAAGACGATAGGCATCGGAGCCATGCTGCGCACCATATCCTGAGATAATACATTCCCTTTTGACAGGCCGAGGAATACGTCTGCCCCTTTGATCGCTTCGGCCAGTGTATGAATGTCGGTACGGTCGGTTGCGAAATAACGTTTCTGTTCGTTCAAGTCCGTGCGTGCCTTGCTGATAACGCCTTTGCTGTCGAGCATGACGATATTTTCGAGGCGGGCGCCCAATGATACGTAGAGCTTCGTGCACGATACGGCGGAAGCACCTGCACCATTGACAACGATTTTCACATCTTCTATCTTCTTACCGGCCACTTGCAAGGCGTTTACCAGTCCGGCACTCGAGATGATGGCCGTCCCGTGTTGGTCGTCATGCATCACAGGGATGTCAAGCTCTTCTTTCAGGCGGCGTTCTATCTCAAAACATTCGGGTGCTTTGATATCTTCCAGGTTGATACCTCCGAAAGTAGGAGCGATGGCTTTTACGGCTTCGATAAATTTATCAGGATCTTTTTCGTTGACTTCGATGTCGAACACATCGATACCTGCATAGATTTTGAAAAGTAAACCTTTACCTTCCATTACCGGTTTACCGCTTAAAGCACCGATGTCGCCCAATCCTAAAACTGCTGTACCGTTTGAGATTACGGCTACCAGATTACCTTTGGCTGTATATTTATAAGCATCCTGTGGGTTCTTTTCTATTTCGAGGCATGGTTCTGCCACACCGGGAGAGTAAGCGAGAGATAAGTCGGTTTGTGTACTGTAGGGTTTGGTAGGTACTACCTCAATTTTACCGGGTTTGCCCTGTGAGTGATAGAGCAAAGCGGCTTCTTTTGTTATTTTAGCCATGATTATGCGTTTTTATAAAGGTTATCATTTGCCCGCAAATGTAGGAATAAAACTTCGGAATCATAGTCTATTTGATATAAATTCTATTAAATTAATAACAAAAAGGCACAGAAAGATGAAAATGTATTCAGCTTTTTCTCTTCTTTCTGCATATTTATTACAAACGAGATGATGATTCTGAATAATTGTACTTATACCCATACTCTTTTCTATAATGAACGTTTGTGTGCAGAAAATAAATATCCTTATAATAGAAGACATATAGCTAAAAAAAATAAATAAAAGTTGCCTCGGACAACTATTTTCACTATAAATGACTATTTTCCGCCGAAAAGTTTTTGTAATATCAGAGTTAATCGTATTTTTGTGTACAATTTTGGTGTAGTGATGACAGAAGAAGAAAAAAAGTTATTGAGTACCTTTGAAACGCAGCTACGGCATTTAATGTATTTGCACGATGAATTAAAGCGTGAAAATGCCGGGTTGAGAAAACTTCTTGAAAACGAAAAGTTGAAGAACGAGAAGGTGCAAGCTCAGTATGATGAATTGGAAGTCAACTATACAAACCTAAAAACAGCTACGGCAATCAGCCTTAACGGCAGCGACGTAAAAGAGACGAAGCTGCGATTGTCTAAATTAGTGCGTGAAGTCGATAAATGCATCGCTTTGTTGAATGAATAACATAAAAAAGGATGTATGAACGATAAAATAAAAATAAACCTGCAAATAGCAGATTCTTATTATCCCCTCACCATCAACCGTGACGAGGAAGAGACCGTAAGAGAAGCGGCAAAGCAGGTAAATATCAGGCTCAATGCGTATCGGGAGCACTACAGGAACATAGCTCCGGAAAAGATTATAGCTATGGTGGCATATCAGTTTTCACTGGAAAAGCTGCATCTGCTGCAACGTAATGATACCCAACCGTATACGGCCAAGATAGAAGAACTTACAGAAATGCTGGAAGAGTATTTCAGGAACGAGGAATAACTGTTTCCATTTTTATAAAAGAAAATCCACGCACTGCTAAAGATGCCCGGAAGAAGAAGCTTTCGAGTATTTGGCAGTGCGTTTTTATTTATATTTAAATTAAATTACAATGTTAGTAACAATAGTAGCATCCATTGCATGCTTCATCGTAGGAGGAATCTTATCGTACGTATTGTTTAAATACGGACTGAAGGCCAAATATGATAATGTCCTGAAAGAAGCAGAGACAGAAGCAGAAGTGATTAAGAAGAACAAACTGCTGGAAGTAAAAGAGAAGTTTCTCAATAAGAAAGCAGATTTGGAGAAGGAGGTAGCCCTGCGTAACCAAAAGATCCAACAGGCCGAAAATAAGCTGAAACAACGTGAAATGGTGCTGAGCCAGCGTCAGGAAGAGATTCAGCGTAAAAGAGCCGAAGCCGATGCTGTCAGAGAGAATCTGGAAGCACAGTTGGGAATCGTGGATAAAAAGAAAGAGGAACTGGACAAACTCCAGCATCAGGAAATTGAAAAACTGGAAGCACTTTCCGGTTTGTCGGCCGAAGAGGCAAAAGAACGCTTGGTAGAGTCGTTGAAAGAAGAGGCAAAGACTCAGGCGCAGTCTTATATCAATGATATCATGGACGATGCCAAACTGACTGCAAGTAAAGAGGCTAAACGCATCGTGATACAGTCGATACAACGTGTGGCTACGGAAACTGCCATCGAGAATTCTGTAACTGTATTCCATATTGAGTCGGATGAAATCAAGGGACGTATCATCGGACGTGAAGGCCGTAATATCCGTGCTCTTGAAGCTGCTACCGGAGTTGAAATCGTAGTAGACGATACTCCTGAAGCAATTGTTCTTTCCGCATTCGACCCCGTTCGTCGTGAAATAGCCCGTCTGGCATTGCACCAGTTGGTTACTGACGGACGTATTCACCCGGCACGCATCGAAGAGGTGGTTGCCAAAGTGCGTAAACAAGTGGAAGAAGAAATTATTGAAACAGGTAAACGTACTACTATCGACTTAGGTATCCACGGATTGCATCCGGAACTGATTCGAATCATCGGTAAGATGAAATATCGTTCATCTTATGGACAGAACCTGTTGCAGCATGCACGTGAGACTGCCAACCTTTGTGCTGTGATGGCCTCTGAACTGGGCTTGAATCCGAAGAAAGCAAAACGTGCCGGATTGTTGCATGATATTGGTAAGGTGCCCGATGAAGAACCGGAATTGCCACACGCTTTGCTGGGTATGAAACTTGCTGAGAAATTCAAGGAAAAACCGGATATTTGTAACGCTATCGGTGCCCACCACGATGAAGTAGAGATGACCAGCCTGCTTGCGCCTATCGTACAGGTGTGTGATGCCATCTCCGGAGCACGTCCGGGTGCACGCCGCGAAATTGTTGAGGCTTACATCAAGCGTCTGAACGATCTGGAACAGTTGGCTATGTCTTATCCGGGTGTAACCAAGACTTATGCTATCCAGGCAGGACGCGAGCTTCGTGTTATTGTCGGGGCAGACAAAATAGACGACAAGCAGACGGAAAATCTGTCGGGTGAAATTGCGAAGAAGATTCAGGACGAGATGACTTACCCGGGACAGGTGAAGATAACCGTTATCCGCGAAACACGTGCGGTGAGCTTTGCAAAATAAAGACTGAAAAAGAAAATGTTTATGATAAGGGCGAAGCAATTCGCCCTTTTTTAATTCCTCGTTAAACAGTTATTTTAATATTCATGAAATATGAAGAACTACCTATTTGAAGTTTGTACCAACTCCGTAGAGAGTTGCATTGCTGCACAGGAAGGTGGAGCAAACCGCGTGGAACTTTGTGCAGGCATCCCGGAGGGCGGAACGACTCCCTCGTATGGCGAAATCGCGATGGCACGTGAGGTGCTGACAACTACACGGTTGCATGTCATTATCCGTCCGCGTGGAGGAGATTTTCTTTATTCTCCCATCGAAATAAAGACTATGTTGAAGGATATTGAAATGGCTCGTCGACTTGGAGCTGATGGGGTGGTGTTTGGATGCCTGACAGCAAACGGAGAGATAGATGTGCCGGTGATGGAACAGTTGATGGAAGCTTCTGAAGGTTTGTCCGTCACTTTCCACCGGGCATTCGATGTGTGCCGTGATGCATCTAAGGCTTTGGAGCAGATAATTAACCTGGGATGTGACCGTATTCTGACTTCGGGGCAACAGGCAACGGCTGAACTTGGCATACCTTTGTTGAAGGAACTCCGTGAAAGGGCGAAGGGCAGAATCACTCTCCTTGCAGGTTGTGGGGTGAACGAAAAGAATATCTGCCGGATTGCAAAAGAGACCGGTATTCAGGAATTCCATTTCTCCGCACGGGAGAGCATCAAAAGCGGAATGGCATACAAGAACGAGGCTGTATCTATGGGAGGAACTGTTCATATCAGCGAGTATGAGCGGAATGTGACAACTGTGAAGCGTGTGAAGGATACGATTGGAAACCTCACTTCTGTCATCTGACAGTGTAGTTGTGGCAGCCTGAAACAAAGCAACCTTGTAAGTTGTTAGTTAGCGAAAAGTATTCATCCGATTAAAATGCTTTAGCTATGATAAAATTGAGATTCAGCTTGTTAATGACTCTGTTGATGGTTGTCATGTCTGTTTGGGCAGATAATGCTCCTGCCAAGGCGCAGGCGGCTTTGAAAAAAATGTATCCCAAAGCTGATGGTATCGCCTGGTCACAGGACAGCGGTTACTATTGTGCCGATTTCATGATGAATGGTTATGAAAAGAATGTCTGGTTCAATGCGCAGGGACAATGGCAGATGACCCAGACGGAGTGGGGAGATACCGATGAACTTTCTGCTACGGTATATAATGCGTTTGCTTCCGGTCCTTATTCCGGCTGGCAGGTGGAAGATGTTACTTATGTCGAGTTTCCCAAATGGCAACCGATTATTGTCATCAAGGTAGGGCAACAAAATGTAGACATTCAATATCAGCTGTTTTATAGTCCGAACGGGGCATTGCTGCGTACCCGTAATGTGAGTTATATGGATGATATATTGGGACCGGGTACATTCTTGTAACTGTAGTCTCCTATCAATGACTTACGTGTAAGGTGGGAAGAGTTCTTAAGCTCTTTCCACCTTACACGTCAATTGTTGGTCTTATCCCATAAGCCAGACAGCTTTTTGGGGTATAAGCTTATAAATGAACGCAGTGAATGCCCAGCTGCAGAGGAATATACAGATAGCCATCAGTGGAACCTGTAGAGGGATAGGTAACGACGAGGGTCCTATTAGAAGGAAAAAAGGACCTACGACGAAGTAGTGAACCATATAGATGCCGAAACCGCATTTGGTCATGTTGGCCAGTGCTTTTATGACAGTCTGGTTGGTGATGACTACTTTTTGTAGCAGTAAGAAGGTGGCTAAGGTCATTAATAATACGTTGGGGCTACAGAAGGTAAAGAAGAGTTCCATTTCCGTTTCTGTTGCGTCAGGATTGGCTGCTGTGGTGCTGAAACCTGTATAAGTGACATAATATCCGACGGCAAACATGAGTATGCAAAGAGTGAATGTTTTCATCAGACTCCAGTTGTTACCCTTCTTGACGTAATGTCCCAGTAATAAATATCCATTGAATCCGGCAAAATAGTAGAAGAGTCCGAATTCATTCCATGTATCAGTACCGAATACATAACCGCTTCTGTCGAACAAACAATTGGCAACATACTCCTTTAGATAAGGAATGAAGAGTGAAATAATCCATATCAGGAGAAATGTTCGTTTGGTCTTTTGATCAGCATTGTCTATCCATGCCGAGAAGAATGGCATATAGAGATACAGGCCGATGAGTAGGTAGATGTACCACATGTGGTTCTCTTTATGGCTGAAATTGAACGGAATCATGGCTACATCCTTCAGAGAATCTATCAGGCTTTGTGATTCTTGTCCTTGCGTATAACAGAAGAAGTCCCCGATAATTTCTTTCGGCAACCCGAGTACTCCCGTAAACCAGGGAAACAGACTATATAACACCGACCAGATAAGGAAGGGAAACAAAACACGATATATGCGTTTTTTGTAGAACTGACCTAATGGCTGTTTTTTCACAGGGAGCAGAAGTAGCCCGGTCATCATAACAAACAAGGGAACCGACGGGCGGAGGAGTGAACCGTAAATTGCTGCCCAGTGCGTGTATTCGGGGATTGCCCGCATCGTGGGTGAAATGTAAAAAGGATCGATGCAATGAACGCCTATGACCATTATCATTGCAACGCAACGGATGACGTCGAGCCAGACAATACGATTGTCGGAGATAGAGTTTTGAATCATGATATTTTGTGCTTTAAGTTTCAGGCAAAGATAGGAAGAAAACAGGGCGGATATGTGCAGAATCTGACCATTTAAAGATAATATCTGGTCAAATTGTCTTTAATTGACTACTTTTGCATTCGATATAGAATGTATAAAATTAAAGATAATATTTATGTTGAAGATATTAGTGACTTATGCCGTACAAGGCGAATTTACAGAAATCAAGTGGCCCGATGTGGAGGTATATTATGTACGGACAGGCATTGGAAAAGTGAAAGCGGCTTTTCATTTGGCGGAAGCCATTCAGCAGGTGAAGCCGGATATTGTGATCAATCAGGGAACAGCCGGAACGATTAACCATCAGGTGGGGGATGTCTTTGTCTGCCGTCATTTTGTCGATCGGGATATGCATAAAATGTCCGGATTAGGAATGGAGTGCCACATTGATTCGTCAGAGTTGCTTGCCGCCAGAGGCTTTTGCCGGCACTGGACCGAATCGGCAACTTGCAATACCGGTGATAGCTTCCTGACCGAACTGACGGATATTGAAGGAGATGTGGTAGATATGGAAGCCTATGCACAGGCCTTTGTGTGCAGGGCTAAGGAGATTCCTTTTATTTCGGTGAAATATGTTTCGGATGTGATCGGGCAGAATTCTGTGAAGCATTGGCAAGACCGGCTGGAAGATGCTCGTGCGGGATTGTCTCACTTCTTCAATGTTTTGAAAGAAAGTATATGATAAGTCACTCCTACGGCTATCAGGAAGAGGAGTACTTTGACCCAAACCAACGGAATCAGGAAAAAAATGCAATAGAGCATCGTGCCCCACATTAGCAGGAGTGAGATGATTTTAGCGCGTAAAGGGATTGCCTTATTTTCACGGAAGTTACGTATATAGGTACCGAAATATTTGTGATTCAGCAGCCATTGGTATAGGCGCGGAGATCCTTTGAAGTAGAGGGCGGCAGTGAGCAGCAAGAAAGGAGTAGTGGGTAACAATGGCAGGAAAATACCGAGAATGCCAAGTCCCAGCGAAAGAGTACCTAATATAATACAGATCGTTTTCATTCCGCAAAAATAGGAAAAATAACTTTTCTCGCTGAATGAAAACTATCTTTTGTATTATCTTTGTAGCCGCACCGAGGTGACATTAGGTGTAGTAACCATTAATAATACATATAACGATGTTTACAGTAATTAAACGAATGGAAATATCGGCTGCACATAAGCTGATTCTTCCGTACCGGAGTAAATGCGCCACTCTTCACGGTCACAACTGGATTATCACTGTCTATTGCCGTTCAGAACGGCTCAACTCGGATGGAATGGTAGTGGATTTTACCCAGATAAAACAGACCGTCAAGGAAAAACTGGATCACCAGAATCTGAATGAAGTACTTCCTTTTAATCCCACGGCGGAAAATATTGCCCGTTGGGTATGCAAGCAGATTCCACAGTGTTATAAGGTAGAGGTACAGGAGTCGGAAGCAAATACGGTGATTTATGAGAAAGATTAACGAGATTTTTTATAGTTTACAGGGAGAGGGGTATCATACAGGTACCCCTGCTGTTTTCATACGTTTCTCAGGCTGTAATCTGAAGTGTGACTTTTGTGATACCCGGCATGAAACCGGTGAAATGATGACAGACGAAGAAATTGTAAATGAAGTAAAGAAGTATCCGGCTGTCATGGTGATTCTTACCGGGGGGGAGCCTTCACTTTGGATTGACGATGCCTTTATCGATTTGTTGCACGGGGCGGGCAAGTATGTGTGTATCGAAACCAATGGAACGAAACCTTTGCCTGCTGCTATCGACTGGGTGACCTGTTCGCCTAAGCAGGGTGTCAAATTAGCTTTAAACCGGATGGATGAAGTTAAAGTTGTTTACGAAGGACAAAATATTGACGTTTATGAACAGCTTCCTGCCGAACATTTCTTCCTTCAGCCTTGTTCTTGTAATAACACCGCGGAAACGGTGGATTGCGTGATGCGACATCCCAGATGGAGACTTAGCCTGCAAACGCACAAACTGATAAATATTTTGTGAGCTACGGAAGCTGATACGAGGGCTGCATGTCATAAGCTGCGCATTATGAGTGGCTTTGCTGTCCCCGTACGTATTTCATTGTTGATAACTCGTGGCTTATGACTCGTGACTTGTAACTAATTAATGATATATTATGAAAGTAGGTTTGTTTATCCCCTGTTATATCAATGCCATCTATCCGCAGGTAGGGGTGGCATCATATAAATTACTGAAGAGCTTAGGGGTGGATGTCGATTATCCTCTTGATCAGACTTGTTGCGGACAGCCCATGGCAAACGCCGGTTTTCAAGATGAATCTTTAAAGATGGCTATCCGTTTCAATGATTTATTTCAGAAGTATGATTACATTGTAGGCCCGTCTGCCAGTTGCGTGGCTTTTGTGAAAGAAAACCATCCCGGTATTTTGGCTAAAGAGGGTCATCAATGCCAGAGTGCAGATAAGATTTACGACCTCTGTGCCTTTATTCACGATGTGATAAAACCTACGAAAATCCCTGCTCGTTTTCCCCATAAAGTCAGTATTCATAACAGCTGTCACGGTGTACGTGAACTTTTTCTATCTGCTCCGAGTGAATTGAACATACCTTATTTCAATAAATTGCGCGATTTGCTCCAGATGGTCGAGGGGATTGAAGTGTTTGAACCCAGCCACGTGGACGAATGTTGTGGTTTCGGCGGTATGTTTGCAGTCGAAGAGCAGGCTGTATCCGTCTGCATGGGACGTGATAAGATACGGCATCACATGGAGACTGGTGCCGAATACATAACCGGAGCCGATAGCTCCTGTCTGATGCATATGCAGGGTATCATTGAGCGTGAACACCTGCCTATCCGAATTATTCATGTTGTAGAAATATTAGCATCACAATTATGAGTACCAAGCATGCAAAAGCTGCCGAGAAGTTTCTGGAAAATCCGGTGATGGCAGCATGGCACAATGAGACCCTTTGGATGGTCCGTGCCAAAAGAGACAAGATGAGCAAGGAAGTACCCGAGTGGGAAGAATTGCGTGACAAGGCATGTGCGTTGAAACTTTATTCCAACAGCCACCTTGAGGAACTCTTGCTGGAATTTGAGAAAAACGCCACAGCCAACGGAGCCATCGTTCATTGGGCAAAGGATGCGGAAGAGTATCGTGCCATTGTTTATGAAATATTGAGCAGTCATGGAGTGAAACATTTTGTGAAAAGCAAATCGATGTTGGCGGAAGAGTGTGAACTAAACCCGTTCCTGATAGAGAAAGGAATAGACGTTGTGGAGTCCGATCTCGGAGAGCGTATTCTTCAGTTGATGAATCTGGCGCCAAGTCATATTGTGCTTCCGGCTATTCACATCAAGCGTGAACAGGTGGGAGAGCTGTTTGAAAAGGAAATGGGAACGGAGAAAGGTAATTTTGATCCTACTTATCTGACCCATGCCGCCCGAAAAAGCTTGCGGAACATCTTTCTGAATGCGGAAGCTGCTATGACGGGAGCCAACTTTGCCGTAGCATCCACTGGAGATATAGTGGTTTGCACGAACGAAGGAAATGCTGATATGGGGACATCGTGCCCGACACTGAATATTGCTGCTTTCGGTATGGAGAAGATCGTGCCGGATATGGAGGCTTTGGGAGTGTTTACCCGTTTGTTGGCGCGTTCGGCAACAGGGCAACCTATCACTACCTATACCTCTCAATATCGCAATCCCCGTGAAGGAGGCGAATATCATATTATCATTGTAGATAACGGACGAAGCGCTTTGCTTGCCCATCCCGATCATATCAAGACTTTGAATTGCATCCGATGCGGTGCTTGTATGAATACTTGTCCGGTGTATCGCCGGAGCGGGGGATATTCCTACACCTACTTTATTCCCGGTCCTATCGGTATCAATCTGGGTATGGCACATGATCCGGAAAAGTATTATGATAACCTGTCAGCCTGTTCGCTGTGTATGTCTTGTTCGGATGTTTGTCCGGCAAAGGTAGACCTGGCTGAACAGATTTATAAATGGCGGCAGGATCTGGATAAGATTGGAAAAGCTAATACGGGTAAAAAAATAATGTCCGGTGGCATGAAAGTATTGATGGACCATCCGGCTCTATTCAATGCGGCTCTTTGGGCTGCTCCGGCAGTTAATTATCTGCCGCGTTTTATCAAATACAATGACTTGGATGCTTGGGGTAAGGGTCGCGAACTGCCTGAGTTTGCCAGCGAATCGTTCAACGAGATGTGGAAGAAAAATAAAGTGCAAGGAAAGGAGGAAAACAAATGAGTAGTAAAGAAGAGATATTGGCGAGTATCCGTAAAAATACGAAGAACCGTTATGAATACCCTGATTGGCAAATCAAAACCACTACTTATCCGGATGTGGTTGCCAAATTCTGCGAGATGAGTTTTGCTGTCGGAGGTGAAGCTATTGTATTGGGGGAGGGAGAAGATATCAATGCTGTCATCCGTCGTACTTACCCTGATGCTGCCAGTATTGCTTCCGATCTGGAGGAAATCACCTGCGCTACATTCAATCCTGATTTGCTGACTCGCGCACAAGATCTGGATGGAACCGATATAGCTGTTGTTAAAGGCGAAATTGGGGTAGCCGAGAATGCAGCTGTCTGGATTCCCCAAACGGTGAAGTACAAAGCGCTCTATTTTATAGCCGAAAAACTGGTGATTGTTTTGGACAAGAACCGTATTGTGAGCAATATGCATCAGGCTTACGAGCTGATAAAAGATGAAAAATATAAATTTGGTACATTTATCTCCGGCCCTTCAAAAACTGCTGATATAGAGCAAGCGTTGGTGATGGGAGCGCACGGTGCGAGAGATGTATTGGTAATATTGAAGTGATGAGGGAATGTTTATCTGTGGTGAAACAGATTTCTGCAATATCCTCTTATACAAATATATGTTTGCAAATAAAGTAAAGAAAGTGGCTGCCATTCACGACCTTTCCGGTATGGGAAGGGTTTCTCTGACAGTCGTAATTCCTATTCTGTCGTCTATGGGGTTTCAGGTATGTCCGTTGCCTACGGCCATCCTTTCTAATCACACGCAATATCCGCATTTCACTTTTCTTGATCTGACGGATGAAATGCCTCGTATTATTGCCGAGTGGAAACGTTTGGAGGTGGAGTTCGATGCTATCTATACCGGTTATTTAGGATCACCCAGGCAGATTCAGATTGTATCTGACTTTATCCGTGATTTTCGCCGGAAAGATAGCTTGACGGTGATAGATCCTGTCTTGGGAGACAATGGTAAACTCTATTCAAATTTTGATGAAGCGATGGTGGCAGAGATGCAGCAGTTAATCACACATGCCGATGTGATAACCCCCAATCTGACGGAACTTTTCTATCTGCTCGGCCGTCCGTATAAAGAGACCAATACCGATCAGGAATTAAAGGATTATCTGCATTGCCTGTCGGAAAAAGGGCCTGAGGTGGTGATCATAACCAGTGTGCCTGTGTTGGATGAACCTCACAAAACTTCGGTTTATGCTTATAACCGGACAGGAAATCGCTATTGGAAAATCACTTGCCCTTATCTGCCTGCCCATTATCCGGGTACGGGAGATACATTTACGAGTGTCATTACCGGAGCTTTGCTGCAGGGAGACAGCCTTCCCATTGCTTTGGATCGTGCTACCCAGTTTATCCTGCAGGGAATTCGTGCCACTTTCGGTTATGAGTATGATAACCGTGAAGGTATTCTGTTAGAAAAGGTACTCCATAATCTTGATATGCCAATTCAGAGTAGCAGTTACGAGCTGATTTAAATGTTTCCGGAGTACATCTATTCATAAAAAAGCACTGTTCCAAAAATGAAACAGTGCTTTTTGCCCTTTAAAGATGCATCTTTATTTTACTTCTTCACCTTTTTCGTTCATTACTACAGTTGTCTCTGTACCGTCTTTCTGTGTAACGACTACTTTGTAGAGTTTGCCGTCTTCTTTAGCTGTTACTGATGCTTCTTTGATAGTCGATTCAGGATAAGCTTTTCCGAGGGCTTCGGTTACTGCTGCAGGGAGATCTTTTACTTCAATCTTTGTATACTCGTCTTGTGGAGCCTGTGCAGTCGTTACTACTGCGTTAGCGTTTTCTACGTTCTGTGCGAATGCTACTGAGCTACCTAATCCCATAACCAATGCTATTGCTACTAATACCTTTTTCATAATTGTAAGTTTTGAGTTAATAAATGAGGTTTGTTTTTCTGTAAGCCGTTTGCTTACGATAATAGTAGTGCAAGCGGTGTGCCAGAATAAAGGCATATGTATTATGCTGCTGATTATTAGATTGTTATATTCAAAGGTCTAAACCTCAATCTGTGGAAATTGGGGTTTTGGGGTGTGGATAACGTGGAAAACTTCCACAGTATCAGATACCTTTGGCAGTTTCTGCGAGCCGTATAAATTCTCTTTTATATCCCTTTTCGTCGTTTTCCAAGCCGGTCTTTGCCAAAGAAATCACTTTGTCATAATTGGCATTTCCCTTGAATTCAGAATCTCTCAGCAGTTGTCCGAACATGGCTACTGCGGCTGCGAAACGAAAATCGGCGGAAACCCGGTTGTTTTTAGAGTCAGTCAACGCCTGTTCTATCTTTTTGCTGGTATTGCCGTCCGGTGTTTTGTAGCGTAGTTTGACGGTTAGTAATTCATTAGAGTCGTTGACAGAGGTGGCAGTCTTTTGTTTCTTCTGATATTTCAAATCGTCCACTTTTCCGGTAAAATCACTTTTTACCCCTACAGGAATCACTTCATAGAAAGCTGTGACTGTATGTCCGGCTCCCATTTCTCCTGCATCTTTTGTGTCGTTGTTGAAGTCTTCATCTGCCAGCAAACGACTTTCATAGCCAATCAACCGATAGGCTTGTACCTGTGTCGGGTTAAACTCCACTTGTAGTTTTACGTCTTTGGCGACCGTATGTAAAGTTGCTCCGAACTCGTTCACCAATACCCGGTTGGCTTCTTGCAGATTGTCGATATAGGCATGATTGCCGTTTCCCTTTTCGGCAAGAGTCTGCATCTTGCTGTCTTTATAGTTTCCCATCCCATATCCTAATACGGTGAGGAATACACCGCTCTTACGTTTTTGCTCAATCAGTTTCTCCAGTTCCTGATCCGATGATACGCCCACATTGAAATCACCATCGGTACAGAGGATGATGCGGTTATTGCCATCGGTTATAAAATTTTTCCGGGCAATTTTATAAGCCAGTTTAATTCCTTCTCCTCCCGCTGTAGAGCCTCCTGCCTCCAGTTCGTCAATGGCTTCGCGTATTTTTTGTTTATCGCTTCCCGGTGTGGATGCCAGTTTCTCTCCGGCAGCGCCCGAATATACCACGATTGCTACTTTATCTTTATCTCTCAGATTGTTAACTAATAACTTTAATGATGATTTTACCAGATCCAGACGTTCGGGACCATACATCGAACCGGATACATCGATCAGGAAGATTAGGTTCGAAGCAGGTAAGTTTTCGGTAGGAATTTCTTTTGCTTTCAATCCGATGCGGACTAACCGATGCTGTTCGTTCCAAGGACAAGTACCTATTTCTGATGTGATTCTTACCGGATCGTTCCCTGTTGGTTGTGCATAATTGTAAGAGAAGTAGTTTATTAATTCTTCTGTACGGATGGCATCAGCCGGAGGTAGCTCTCCTTTATTAAGGAATCGGCGCATATTGCTATATGAAGCTACATCCACATCGATCGAGAAAGTAGATAGCGGATTATCCCACACTTTCTTAAATCCATTTTCCTGTATTGCTTTATATTCTTCGGCAGACATCCCTACGTTGTATAACAGGCTGTGGTTCATTGCGATGGGGGTAGCACCGCAAATCATTTTTTGTGTTTCTACCCCATAACCTATCACTACGCATTCTTCCAACTGTTGTGTATCCGTTTCCAAGGCGACATCTAAACGGGCAGAAGTCACTTTTATTTTTTGAGTGCGATATCCTATGAAAGAGAATACTAAGGTTACCCCTTTGTTTGCACGAATGGAATAGCTACCGTCTGTGCCGGTAATGGTTCCGTTTTGTGTACCGTTTATTACAACGGAGCAACCGGGCACCGCTTCTCCGCTTTCAGCGTCTGTAACTATACCTTTTACTATGAAAGGCTGTGCACCGACTGCTCCCCATGAAATTACTGTCATTAGCAGTATAAGCATCAAAGCTCTGAATTGATTCGTTTTCATACTTTTATTGTTTTAAGTGGATAAATTTGATTCCTTGTTTTACTCAATAGATGCAATTCTCTTATAGATTCCATAAATAGATTCCTCTTTTTTTTAACTTTGCAAAAAAAATCCTGTTTTTCAGAAGAAACATATCGGAACAGACGGACGAGGAACTATTGCAGCATTATATGAAGTCCGGTGAAACAGAGTATTTCGGTGAACTTTATAACCGTTATATTCCGTTGTTGTATGGCGTGTGTCTGAAGTTTCTCAAAGATGAAGCCCGGGCTCAGGATGCGGTGATGGAACTTTTTGAAGATTTGCTTCCTAAAATCACCCATTATGAAATAAAAACTTTCCGGACCTGGATATACCGGGTAGTAAAGAATCATTGCTTGCAAATATTACGGAAAGACTCTAAAGAGATTTCATTGGATTATACTGTTCATATTGTGGAATCCGATGAATTTTTGTATCTTTTATGTGAAGAGGAAAGTAATGCGGACCAATTGGAAGCTTTGCATCATTGTCTGAAGAAACTTTCTGAACCCCAACGTATCAGCATACGGCATTTCTTTATAGAAGAAATGTCTTATGCCGATATAGTTGCGCAAACCGGTTTTACGCTGAATAACGTAAAGAGCTATATCCAGAACGGAAAACGTAATTTGAAGATTTGTATTAAAAATCAGCTTAAGGAATGAAACTATTAGACTACATACGGGGAGCCCGCAAAGGAAAAGAGGCGCATCGGCTGGAGAAAGAGGCTATGCGTGATCCTTTTCTGGCCGATGCGCTCGAAGGTTACAGCCGTGTAGGGAATGGAGCCGACGAACAGATTGAGGAGTTGCGCCGTCGGATTAGAGCCCGTGCTGTGCGAAAGCGTAACCATGCTGTGGTCTGGAGTATCGCCGCCAGCCTGCTGATTGGAGTTTGTATCGGCTCTTATTTCCTTTTTCAGGAGAAACCTTTGTCGGATGAAGCACGGATGGCAATGGAACAAGCGGTTCATCCGAAACCCTTGTCGGTATATGAGGAAGAGAAGAAAGATGAGTTGGCTGAGGCGGTAATAAAGGATTCGGCAGGCCCGTCGAAGAAATTGATTTCAGAGAATAAGAAGAAAAAAATGCTTGCACCTTCATCTGAGGTTCCTCAAGTAATGACTCAGGAGTTGATGGAAGAAGCGCTGGAAGCCACCATTGACGACGAACCTTCGGCTATGGACAAAAAAATGGTTATGAGAGCTTCGGTGGCTAATGATAGTAGTTTTAACACTAAAGTAGCTGTTGTTGGTAAGGTGCGTGGTAAAGTGACCGATCCCAGTGGTGAACCTCTTGTTGGTGCCACAGTCAGGGTGAAAGGGACTAATCAGGGGACTATCTCAGATGAAAATGGTGATTTTACTTTAAAGACAGATGGGAATCGGGAACTTTCAGTCGATTATATCGGTTATGAATCTGTTGTCCTTCCTGCTGATACGACTAAAGATTTATTGATAGCTATGAACGTAGATGATGCTACACTTGACGAGGTTGTAGTGGTAGGATACGGTTCGCAGCCGAAGAGTAGCGTTACAGGTGCTATAATGAGCTTAAAGATGTCAGGTACACCGCAACCGTCTATAGGGCGAAAAGCTTTTCGGAGGTATCTGAAAGAGAATCTGGTGCATCCTTCCGACAAAGAGTGTGCACGTGCCAAGGGAAAAGTGATCCTTACTTTCCGGGTAGATAAGGATGGACGTCCGGAATCCATTAGTGTTAAAAAGGGACTTTGTGCTTCGGCCGATAAAGAGGCCATTCGTCTGATTGAAGAGGGACCTGACTGGACTATTGGTGATGAACCGGTAGAGGTGAGTATCCGTTTCTGATAAACGAAAATCCCGCTTAGGTCACATGACTTAAGCGGGATTTTTTTTGCACGGGAGGAGAGGCTCGAACTCCCGACACCCGGTTTTGGAGACCGGTGCTCTACCAACTGAGCTACTCCCGTGTTTGCGGCTGCAAAGGTAGAATAAACTTCTGAATTGGCAAGCTTTTATGCAAAGAAGTTGCTAATTATTTTAATTTTTCCCATTCTTCGGGTTTGAAGCCTACCAATACGAAATGGTCTGTTACTACTAATGGCCGTTTCACCAGTTTGCCGTTAGTGGCCAAAAGGGCGATCTGTTCTTCTTCGGTCATTGTCGGGAGCTTGCTACTGAGCTTCAGCTCTTTATATACTACTCCACTGGTGTTAAAAAACTTCTTAACGGGTAGTCCGCTCAATGGAATCCAGGCTTTCAACTCCTCTGTCGTGGGATTATCTTCCACTATAAGGCGGTTGGTATACTCAATTTTGTTTTCCGTCAGCCACTTTTTGGCTTTTTGGCAAGTACTGCATGCAGGATATTGCAAAAAAAGAGGTTTCATATTTATTCTATATTAAGCATTTGTAAATCTTGATACATGACACGGTAAGCTGCCGCTTTTTTATCCAGTGCTAATGGGTATGCCCGTGAAGAAGAAGGCATACGGTATAGTCGCATCGGACGTCCTTCAAAAACAAATTCAGAGAAATCTCCCACTTTGGGTTCTCTCACTTCGAATTGTGTCCGGAGAGTGTCTGTTGCCTTTTGTCCTGTTGTGACGATGGCTTTGCATTTCGGAATTAACCTGAGGAGCCGGCTTATGTCAGTGGGCTGCACCACTTCCAGAAACTTATCGGAAGCATTGTCCTGTAATCGTCGGATGGATGATGCGGTATCGAACAGTGCTATTCCTTTGTCGTTAAGGAAGTCTGTTATCCGTTCACGACAAAAGGCCTTCCTGTTTTCGTTCAGAAAATAATCCTTGTTGTTGAAGAATAAAAGTCCGACGATTCTCCACATATCATTGTTCAGGTTCGGGTAATAAAAATCCATTGACCATCGCTTTTTCTGGGGTGGAAAACTTCCCAGCATCAGCAATCGGGCATTGGCCGGGAGAAAAGGTTCTAACGGGTGGTTTTCTATTTCTATGTCCATTATTCGCTATTTGATTGGGAACAAAAATAGTGATAATATCTATTTTATAGAAACGTACTCCCACGATTTTTAATTACTTTTGCGCCTTAATTCAAAAAACATTCAACATGAGAAGAACCGCTATTGCTATTTTCTGTCTGTTTATCTTGTCTGTCGGCGTCGGGTTAAAGGCACAGAACATCCAGTTGCATTATGATTTTGGACGTTCTTTGTATGATAAAGATTTAAAAGGGCGTCCTGTGCTAACCTCTACTGTGGAGAAGTTTCATCCCGACAAGTGGGGAAGCACTTATTTCTTTGTCGATATGGATTATACCTCGGACGGAGTGGCTGCCGCTTATTGGGAAATAGCACGTGAATTGAAATTCTGGAAGAATCCATTTTCGGTACATGTGGAATATAACGGTGGACTTGCCAAAGGTTTTTCTTATAATAACGCCTATTTGGGTGGTGCAACATATACTTATAATAATGCTTCTTTTTCACGTGGATTTTCATTGTCGGTCCTGTATAAGTATATTCAGAAACATCGTTCTCCCCATAACTTCCAGTTGACCGGGACCTGGTACATGAATTTCAGCAGGAACCTGCTTACTTTCTCCGGATTTGCTGATTGGTGGCGCGAAGAGACGGCTTATGGCAAAACGATTTTTCTTACTGAACCTCAGTTTTGGGTGAATCTGAACCGTATAAAAGGTATCAGTGACAAGTTTAATCTGAGTGTAGGTTCAGAAGTTGAGCTGAGTAATAATTTCGGTGGACGCGATGGTTTTTATGTCATCCCTACACTGGCGCTAAAATGGACAATAAACTAAAAAACTGATGAAAACTGATTTGATATACGGTATTGAGGACCGTCCGCCGTTTAAAGATGCTTTATTTGCGGCATTGCAACATCTGCTTGCTATTTTTGTAGCTATTATTACTCCTCCGTTGATTATTGCCAGTGCTCTGAAACTGGATGTAGAGAAAACCGGATTTTTGGTATCGATGTCCCTTTTTGCTTCGGGAGTGTCTACTTTTATCCAGTGCCGACGTTTTGGCCCTATCGGGGCGAGACTGCTTTGTATACAAGGCACGAGCTTTTCGTTTATTGGTCCCATCATTGCTACGGGGCTTGTAGGCGGACTTCCTCTTATTTTTGGTGTCTGTATGGCGGCAGCTCCCATTGAAATGGTTATTAGTCGTACCTTCAAGTATATGCGCAATATCATCACTCCGCTGGTTTCGGGTATTGTGGTATTGCTTATCGGGTTGAGTCTGATAAAGGTAGGCATTGTTTCTTGTGGAGGTGGTTATGCTGCGATGGATAATGGAACATTTGCTTCTTGGGAGAACCTTTCGATTGCAGGTGTGGTTTTGCTCAGCGTTTTGTTTTTCAATCGTTGCAAAAATAAATATTTGCGTATGAGTTCTATTGTGCTGGGACTTTGTTTAGGATATGGGCTCGCTTTTGCTTTAGGAAAAGTAGATATGAGTGCTTTGAATGTAGAGATGTTGATGAGTTTTAATATTCCTCAGCCATTTAAATACGGACTTGATTTTAATGTGTCTTCTTTTATCGCTATCGGGCTGGTGTATATGATTACAGCTATTGAGGCGACTGGAGATGTGACGGCAAATTCAATGATTTCAGGTTTGAAGATTGAAGGTGACGACTACCTGAAACGGGTTTCGGGTGGTGTGATGGCCGATGGTTTTAATTCTTTCCTGGCAGGTATTTTCAACTCTTTCCCGAACTCTATTTTTGCACAGAATAATGGAATTATTCAGCTGACAGGAGTAGCCAGTCGGTATGTGGGTTACTATATAGCGGCAATGCTGATTCTTTTAGGATTATTCCCGATTGTAGGAGCTGTTTTTTCGTTGATGCCGGACCCGGTGTTGGGCGGAGCTACTTTGCTGATGTTCGGAACAGTGGCAGCAGCCGGAATCCGCATCGTTTCGTCACAAAACATCGGACGTAAGGAGACATTGGTGCTGGCTGTCAGTCTTTCATTAGGGCTGGGAGTGGAATTGATGCCTGATGTATTGAGTCAGGCTCCCGAAGCTATCCGCAGTATCTTTTCGTCAGGCATCACTACCGGTGGCTTGACTGCGATTATAGCAAATATCGTAATTCGGGTGAAAGAGGAAGAAGAACGATGAATGATGAACGGGACTGTGTCAAAACTCACCACAGAGTACACAGAGTAACATAGAGACGATTTTAGGTTGTTGATTATCAATAAAAAGACTCTGTGATACTCTGTGTTACTCCGTGGTGAAAGAAGTTTCGACACACCCTCGTTTATCGTTTATAATACTTCCAGATTACTCATCCGGTCTGTTGTGTGGAATTCAAATTCCGGATATTCATATAGTTTGAAGCGGGGCTCTGTTTCTCCTTCCGTATAGCTCCAGATGCTGGCATAGTCTTCCGGATCTTCCCCCATTTTGCTTAATTGCCTTAAATAAGCTGCGAGCGATTTATTTTCCACGATATATATTTTCCCCAACTTGTCAATAATAGAACTGTGGCGTCGGGTACTGTCATGGTCAAAGCGAAGGATGCGTTTACCTTCTTCGGTGATTCCCACCAGGTTGAATGTCATGCTCTTGCCGATAGCAGGCAGATTGAGTACGCTTCGGTCTGTAGCCATGAACGGTAGATGGTGTTTCTTCATGAAACGGCGTATACGGGCGGCTGTGTCTTCACCTGTTTCGAGAAGAGAATATAGTTCGTCAGCTTGTTCCGGAGTTAATTTACCAAATATTTTTTCCTCATGCTGTTCCTGCATCGATCGGCTGTTAGGTGTGAATACAGCATAATTTTCATTGAATCCTTTGACAGAGAAGGTATAGTAACAGACCACTCCCAGCGAGTTGAGCACTTGGCGTAGTCTTGTGGTATGTCCTCGTCGGGATGCTGCCACGGTATATACGAGCTGATTAGTGATAAGCCATCCGGCGGAAAGGATTTTCCGGATGGCTTCCCGGGTTTGTGGTGTCACCTCCAACGGGCTCTGGAAGTGGGTTTGAATTATAAATTGCTTCATTCCGATGGCAGAGGCTTTTTCTTTGAATTCTCTCAGAATCTCTATCAGTTCGTCATTGATGCGCATAGGCAGGTAAGCCAGTAATCTCGATCCTAAACGGACACGCTGTAATTCAGCGTATTTTTCTCCTTCCGGACGTTCTTGGTTTGCTTTTCGTTTTCGTGCGGCCATGCGATATACGGCTTCAAGAATGTTTCGCAAAGTCTTGTTCTGACTCATCAGAGCATCTCCTCCGGTAATCAATATATCTCGTAACTGGGTGTCTTCTTCAAAATAAGTCATCAACCTGCGTAGTTTCTTATCCCAACTTTCTTTAGGGCGGAGCGCGTCGAATTCAAAATTCAGTCGTTCGCTTTGGAAGTCGTACATACGTTGACATGAAGCGCACAGTCCTCCGCAGGCACGTCCCATTGTATCGGGAATCAGGATAGCTACTTCCGGATAGCGACGGTGAATGTTATGCCCGTCTGGCAATAGCCATCCCGCAGCGTTCGGTTTTCCGGCTTCTACAATATCTTCGCGCTCCCAGGCACGGATATTGCCGTAGGTTTCCACCAAACGGGGTGAATAGAGGATGTAGCTTCGGATAGCTTCGTCATTGTATCCTTCGCCGTTGGTGTTGAGCAAAGAAAGATAATAGGGCGTGGCGAAGAAAGGCATCCCTTTTTTACGGGCTCTGGACAATAAATACATTGTTTCGCTGGAAAGAGAATTTCCGAGGAAGCGGTTGAGTTCGGCAGGAGTTTTGATAGCCATCGAAAGGTGGAAGCGGAAATCATCCCACCACCGGCAGACCTGATGGTATTTCTCCTCATAACTCAATCCTTCTTCAAAGTGGAACCGGGAGGATGGCTTTGATTTCCGGTTCTCTATTTTCTGTATCAGCAGATGCAGCATTCGTTCTTTGTTTTCGGTGCGTAGCTCTATCACGTCTTCGTCCAGTCCGGTGCCCCAGCGTTCGGTTCTGTTTTTGATTCGTTGCGGAGAGGGTAGGGGTATTTCCGGGTCCTCCAGTCTTTTGAAGAGGTTATACAGATCCAGGAACAAGTCAGTAGGCATTTCTGCATTTTCCAGATTCCCGGTCAAGAAGCGTCGGAGAAGGGATAAGGTCTGTATTTGCATATCCTGTTCGTTAGACAATTCATGAACTGTCTTTCCGTCGTAGTTGATAAGGAGTCGAATTTGCTCACCCGCTTTGTTCCCTCCGGATATGTGAGAAGCAAGGAACTCTTGCAGGTGGCTTTTAAAGTCTGTGTCATCAAGACTTTGCCGGGCCATTGCTGTGAGTTCGGGTAACTCCTGACAGTATAGTTGACGGATTTGGGAAAGTGTGAGTGAAAGCATTTTCTTTTGTTTCATACGCGATTGTTTTTAAGTTGTTAAAATTGAAATATTTGCATAAATATAATAAAAAAAGCGGAGGTAGAAAACCTCCGCTTTGCTATTCGTGCTATTCTTTACGATTCTTTTTTGTTTAATAACATTCAGCTTTTCATTTTGTTTTTGCTTCTTCGTCCTTGTGTTTAGGCTCCTTTTTAGCCAACAAGACAATGTTATAAACGTACTCTGACATCCATTGTTCCGAGAATCCGAGACGTTCTTTGTATTGACGTACAGCCGCTGCCGTTTTGTGTACGTCATCTGCTTTCCATACCGTTTTGGTACATACATCATGTACTGTTTTTTCTGTCATGGAGCGCAGGGCCTTTTTAAATAGGGCCGGCATACGGAATTTCCATTGCATCAGGTTACCCATCAGCATCATCAGGTCGCTTGAGAATCCCTGATACATGAAAAGGTATGCTTGTACATCGTTTTGCGTACGGCAGTTTTTTTTGATAGATGTGTCTATCTCTTTAAAGAATGATTCACTGATGCCGTAATCCTGCATCAGCATTTTGCGGGATGCCGATTTCTCGGCTAATCCTAACTTACCTCCTTGCGTGGCTACTTTGAACAAACGTTTGAAGTTGGCTACATCCGGCAGGAAGCGGATATTTGTGATACCCAGATTTACTGCAATTACAGATTGAAAATATACACGTGTCAGTGATACGAAGTCTTCGACATTGCCCACTACTTTTGCGTCAGCGTCGGCTTGTTTCTTGAATAAGTTAGCGAATATGCTCATAAGTCATTTGGTCAATTTATAGATTGAGGCTGCAAATTTACTAAATAACTTGTTAAATTGCTACAGATTATATGGATAACATCTATTCTTTTTGAGGTACTTTACCAACATTCGATGTCCTGCTCTATGTCTTTCATTTTGTTTTTGGTGAATACCGGACTTTGGATGCCCGCTTTCTTCTGTTCACGATAGTCCTGCAATAAGCGGAAAGCATATTTTCCGAGGAAGGAAATTGCTATCAGGTTGCAGACAGCCATTAATCCCATGGTAATATCTGCCAGTCCCCATACGAAGTCGAGTGTGGACATGGCACCTACCCATACCATGGCGCCTACCAATATCCGGTAGAGGTATACCACCCATCTCCTGTGGGTAAGATAGCGGATGTTTGCTTCACCGTAATAATAATTTCCAATGATACTGCTGAACGCAAAAAAGAAGAGAGCGATTGCCACAAAAATACCTCCGAGGCTCCCTATTTCATTGTTCAGTGCATGCTGGGTAAGTTGCACTCCATTGGTCGAACCGTCGAGCGGAGCACCACTGAAAAGAATGATAAATGCCGTACACGAACAGATGATAAGTGTATCTGTAAAAACTCCTAAAGTCTGGATCAGGCCCTGCTTGACGGGATGTGACACGTATGCTGTGGCGGCTGCATTGGGTGCGGAACCCATACCGGCTTCATTACTGAACAGGCCCCGTTTGATGCCTTGCATCAGAGCAGCTCCCATACCGCCTCCCAAAGCTTGTTGCCAACCAAAAGCATGACTGATGATGGTTTCGATAACACCTGGCAGATGCGTGATGTTCAGGAGTACAATGGCCAGTGCCAGCCCTACATATCCCAGTGCCATAATGGGGACAATGATGCTGCTTACTTTGGCGATGCGCTGGATGCCTCCGAAGATGATCAATAAAGTGAGTCCGGTCAGGATGATTCCCATCGGTATGTGGTTGATGCCGAATGCATGCTCTACGGCCGCACAAATGGTATTACTCTGTACCGAATTGAAAGCGAAACCGAAAGTAATGGTAATTAGTATGGCAAAAAGAATTCCCATCCATGGCTTCTTCAATCCCTTCTTCATGTAATAAGCAGGACCTCCTATAAATGATTCCTTTCCTTTTTCTTTATATAACTGTGCAAGGGTAGATTCGACAAAAGCACTTGATGCTCCTAACAAGGCAATGATCCACATCCAGAATATCGCACCCGGTCCGCCTACGGCAATAGCTGTAGCTACGCCTGCAAGATTTCCTGTCCCGACACGACTTGCCAGTGATATGGCGAAAGCCTGGAATGAAGAAATATGTTTTTCTCCGTTCTCCTCTTTTCCGCCGGAATCTTTCAGAAGACGTACCATTTCGCCAATCATCCGGAATTGTACGAAACGGGTTTTAAGCGTGAACCAAACGGCGCACCCCAACAGCATTGCGATAAGGATGTAGGTCCATAATATATCGTTAATCAGATCCATGTCTTTGTTAATTAAATCATCGGTGCATTGTGCTATGGTTCATCCGGCCGATACGTAGTTGAACCATCGTTTTAATAATGTTGATAATCAGTAGATTATATTTACCTGCTTTTTTCTCGGTATGTAAATCCATTTACTTCGGCGTGTAAAAGCATTTACCTCGGCATGTAAATCCATTTACCTCGGTATGTAAAAGCATTTACCTCGGCATGTAAATGGAACTGGCATTCAAGGCAGCAGATGCTCTCCCTTAGGGTGCGCGTCAAAACACCGTATTCTCCGGCCCCCCCTTCTATTTCAGTCGGAAGTAGAATTTGTGGTTTTCGAATATTGGTTCCACAATGTCGAACCGGATCAACTTAGCCAATAAATGCTCTGCGGCCCGTCGGGAAATACCTGCTTGCCGGCAATAGCGATTCAGTGAGAGTGAGGTGTTTTTTTCCAGTAAGTCGAGTAATAACTGTTCTCGCTCGGTATATTGGATCAGTTCACCTGCCGGATTTCCGCTTTGCTGCCAAATGCGCAGATGTACCGGAGTAGCCAGGATATTCTCGTCTTTAATGCGGATATATGCCAGTGGTTTACCGGTTTCATCCTTGGCATAAACAGGCTTGTTCTCACTTTCCTCTATTTGTACGACTAATACAGAACGTCCTTCGACGTGAAATGTTTGCATGGAATAATGCACTTTCGGCTGACAGTAAAGTTGGGCAGCTGCTTCTATCATGTATTTTTCTTCGTCCGAACGTACACCGGCAATTTTCCCATTGTCTTTTACTCCGATCAACAACCGTCCTCCATCGGTGTTGGCAAAGGCCGACAGCGTTTTGGCAATCTTGCGGGCATCGGATATTTCAAATTTAAAGTCTTGTTGCTGATGCTCCCCTTCGGCTATCAATGCGTGTATGTAATCAGTATCTGTAAGCGGTTTCATGCTTGCAAAAGTAGATAAAAAAGACTAAACCTTATTTTTTTGCCGATTTTTAGCCGATAATTTCAAAAAAAATATCGTTTTTATGCGTTTATTTCGGGAAAGGATGTATTTTTGCCCATCATTATTAACGAAGAAATAAATAAGGATTATGAAAGAATTAGTAGAAAAGATTGCTACTTTGGTAGCTGAGTTCAACAAAGATGCAAATGCTCAGATCGAAAATGGTAACAAAGCTGCAGGAACTCGTGCCCGTAAAGCTTCATTGGAAATCGAAAAAGCAATGAAAGAATTCCGTAAAGTATCTTTAGAAGAATCAAAGAAGTAATCTTACGAATAGAAGAAAATGAAAAGCCGGTCTTAGTTTTGTGACCGGCTTTTTTATTTTACAGAAACTAAACTTGTATCTATTGGCAGAAATAGTAAATTAGCAGGTATCCTCTTTTTTTGCAGATACTGTTTCCTCTTTTATTTCTGAGGTAAAAGTTTCAAGTATTCTCCATATCCTTCTTCCTGCATTTTCTCTTTGGGGATGAAGCGTAAGGATGCACTGTTGATACAATAGCGCAATCCTCCTTTGTCTTTGGGACCATCGGTGAAAACATGTCCCAGATGTGCGTCTCCCGTTTTACTCCGTACCTCCGTCCGCACCATTCCGTGTGAGGTATCCGTCTTTTCTTTCACTGACTCTTTTTCGATCGGTTTGGTGAAGCTGGGCCAACCACATCCGGAATCGAACTTATCTGTTGAAATAAAAAGGGGCTCTCCGGTGGTGATATCTACGTAGATGCCATCTCGTTTTTCATTCCAGTATTCGTTATGGAAGGCTGGTTCGGTTGCATTCTTTTGTGTGACGGCATATTGTTCGGCTGTCAGCTTGTTGCGAAGTGTGGCATCATCCGGCTTTTTATAACTTGCCTGTGGTGTTTCGGCACCCTGTGCATTGGCCTTCTTTGCCAATTCAAAGAGTGCCGGATTTATGTGGCAGTATCCTCCGGGATTCTTATCCAGATAATCCTGATGGTATTCCTCTGCTTTATAGAAATTGGACAAAGGCTTCACTTCCACTATAATAGGTTTAGAGTATTCTTTGGCCAATTCACCGATGGCGCTCCGGATTGCAGGCAGATCTGCTTCGTCCGTATAATAGATACCGGTGCGGTATTGTGTTCCACGGTCATTTCCCTGCCGGTTCAGGCTTGTGGGATCAATCGTTTTAAAAAACAGGTCAATCAAAAGTTTCAGTGACACTTCTTGTGGGTTATAGTCCACTTTAACGGTTTCCGCAAAATTGGTTTTCCCTGTACATACCTGTTGATAGGTTGGGTTGGCAATGTTTCCATTGGCATATCCGGTCTGGGTTGACTTTACTCCTCTGATTTGTTTCAGGAAATGTTCAGTTCCCCAAAAGCAGCCGCCCGCAAAATATATCTCACTCTGATTTTTCATACTTTTTTTCTCCTGTTTTTGTTGATAAATCCATTGTACGCCTTGTGCATAGCCGGTATAAATGATACCTGCCAACAGCACGACAAATATAGTGAACTTCTTTTTCATAATCCTTGGTCTCTTTTATAAATAACAAATGAACATCAATTTCTGATTATTAAGAACTGTTGTATCCTTCCATAAAGTGGTTAAAAAGAGATTATCTTTTGTTCTTTCAAGGGATTGTGCTTACTTTTGGCATAAACATTCTATTGCTTTGCAGCAGAAAAAGAGTTCAGTATGGCAAAACAACAATTCAATAAACTAATTTGGCTGGTGGATACGATCTTTCGGAACGGACCTGTGACATTCGCCGAAATCAACCGTCGCTGGCGGGCGGGAGACGGTAGCCGTGTGGATATTCCTTTGCGGACTTTCCACAACCATCGACAAGCTATCGAGGAGATGTTCGACATCAACATTGAATGCGATAAGCGGGATAATACCTATTATATAGCAGATGCCGAGGGTATGTTGGGCGATAAGTTGAAGATGTGGTTACTGAATAGTTTTTCATTAAACAATGTACTGCAAGAAAATGTAGATATGAAGAACCGGATTGTGTTTGAAGAAGTTCCTTCAGGAATACAATTTATGGATACCATTATCAATGCTATGCGTAGCGGGAATGTGCTTGTTATGGAATATCAGGCATATAATTGGGAGCAATCCAAGAGTGTATTGCTTGAACCTTATTTCCTGAAACTTTTTCGGCACCGTTGGTACCTGATAGGAGTGAATCGGGAATATAAGGCTTTCCGTTCTTATTCTCTCGACCGGGTCAGGGAGATCAGCCTTTCAGAAGATACTTTCAGTTTTCCGCGTAAATTCACTCCCCAAGATCATTTCCGCAATAGTTTTGGTATTATTCGAGATGAGAGTCTGCTTCCTCAGCGCACAGTACTTAGGGCCACAATTTCGCAGGCACCATATCTGAGAAACCTTCCTTTACACTCCAGTCAGAAGGAAATTGCTGTTACCGGGAATTACGTTGATTTTGAGTTGTATATATCACATACGTATGATTTTGTACAGGAGTTGTTGTCTAAGGGAGCGGCATTGGAGGTGTTGGAGCCCCGGTCATTAAGGGATACGATAAAAGATGAGATAAGAAATATGCAAACCCTTTATCACTTATGAATGCGAATGTACTTGAAAAACTGAAGATACTGGCAGAGTCGGCCAAGTATGATGTTTCTTGTGCTTCCAGTGGTACGGTGCGCTCCAACAAACCCGGCATGTTGGGCAATACTGTGGGAGGCTGGGGCATCTGTCATAGTTTTGCGGAAGACGGTCGCTGCATTTCGCTATTAAAGGTGATGCTCACCAACTATTGTATATATGATTGTGCTTATTGCATCAATCGGAGAAGTAACGACTTGCCCAGAGCTACGCTTTCCGTATCCGAACTGGTAGATCTGACGATTGAGTTTTATCGCCGGAATTATATTGAAGGACTGTTTTTAAGCTCTGGTGTGGTGCGTAACCCTGACTATACCATGGAGCGTCTGGTACGTGTGGCAAAAGATTTGCGTGAAGTGCACCGTTTTAATGGATATATCCACTTGAAAAGCATTCCCGGAGCCAGCCGTGAACTGGTGAATGAAGCCGGGCGTTATGCCGACCGCCTGAGTGTGAATGTGGAGATACCTAAAGAAGAGAATCTGAAACTGCTGGCTCCGGAAAAAGATCATAAGAGCGTGTTTGCACCGATGCTTTATATCCAGCAAGGGGTACTGGAGAGTAGTGAAGAACGGAAAAAGTTTCGCTATGCTCCTCGTTTTGCTCCGGCAGGGCAGAGTACACAAATGATTGTCGGTGCCACAGCCGAAACTGATAAGGATATCCTTTTTCTCTCTTCGGCTCTTTACCAACGCCCTACGATGAAACGGGTTTATTACTCCGGTTATGTATCAGTGAATACATACGATACCCGTTTGCCGGCACTTAAGCAACCTCCTCTGGTACGCGAAAACCGCCTTTATCAGGCGGATTGGCTGATGCGTTTTTATCAGTTTAAGGTTGATGAAATTGTGGATGACGCTTATCCCGATCTTGATTTGGAGATAGATCCCAAGTTGTCTTGGGCGTTGCGTCATCCGGAACAGTTTCCTGTCGATATCAATAGAGCGGATTATGAAATGATACTCCGTGTTCCGGGAATAGGAGTGAAATCAGCTAAATTGATTGTTGCTTCTCGCCGCTACTCAAAGTTGGGATATTATCAACTTAAAAAGATAGGTGTGGTCATGAAAAAAGCACAATACTTTATTACTTGCAGTGAATTGCCTGTACGGACAGTGAATGAGATGACGCCACAGACCGTACGCAGCCTGTTGCTGCCTAAGCCTGTTAGGAAAAAGACGGATGAAAATCAGTTGTCGTTTGTTTTTTCCGATTGAGATTGTTATGACTCTTTTTATTTACGATAAAACGCTTGATGGCTTGTTGACAGCAGTATTTGATGCTTATTACCGCAAGACTTTCCCCGATGTTTTACTTACGGATGGGGAGGCGTTGCCACTTTTTTATGATGAAGTTTTTACGGTTATTACCGATGACGAAAAGGCAGGACGTGTCTGGCGGGGATTGCAAAAAAAAGTATCGGCGTCTGCACTTTCGGCCATTACCTGGTGTTGGCTGTCGGAATTGCCCGAGGTGGGTTTACTCCTGTTCCGGTACATCCGTAAAGCCATTGATTCCCCTGTATCCATTGAAACGAATTTTGGTGATCCGGATGTACTTGCCCTTTCCAGGATATGGAAACGAGTGGATTGGGAGCGGTTGCGTATGTTGCAGTTCGTACGCTTTCAGAAAGCAGCGGATGGCACTTTCTTTGCTGCTTTTGAACCTCAGCACAACGCATTACCATTGACGGTTGCTCACTTTAAAGATCGGTTTGCCGATCAGCGGTGGCTGATTTATGATATGAAACGGCGTTATGGGTTTTATTATGACCTGCATACAGTGGAAGAGGTGACGTTTGATCAGGATACCCCAGCCGCCCACCTGGTTACCGGTATGCTCGACGAAAGTCTGATGGATAAAGACGAAAAACTGTTTCAGCAGCTTTGGAAGACTTATTTTAAATCTATCACGATCAGAGAGAGGCTGAATCCCCGGAAACACAAGCAAGATATGCCGGTACGTTATTGGAAGTATATCACTGAGAAACAGAAATGACCTTATTCAATCCGTTCTACTGTGACCTCGGGAAACTCCTGTATCAATGATAATAAATGCCCTTCGTCATTGTTCCGTTTGGACTTAATGACCATAGTCACCTGATAAGTTTCTATTCCTCCGTGTTCTTGCTTATCCATCTGATACGACACTATCAGATAATCCTTGGAGTTAAAACGGTCCGCTATTCCTTTCAATACTTGTTTATTGTCGGTGGAGAATGTAATCATCGAACTTTTCATCCCTATACTTTTGAACAAGTAGCTTAATACTTCAAGACCCACGAGAGTCAGTACCATGGCGGCAATGCCTATAACGTACATGCCCGCACCTACTGCCAGACCGATTCCCGCTGTCGCCCAGATACCGGCCGCTGTGGTCAGTCCCCGCACTATCTGCTTTTGGAAGATAATTGTTCCGGCACCGATGAAGCCAATGCCACTTACTACCTGCGCCGCTACACGACTTGGGTCGAGCGTAACACTATCCTCTTTTATTATCTCTTGAAAGCCATATTGGGAAACGATCATTATCAGTGCACTTCCCAGTGAAACCAGGAAGTGTGTGCGATAGCCGGCTTCCTTGGCACGGTATTCTCTATCCAGACCGATGACGGCACCCAAGATGCCGGCAACCAATAATCTTAATACAAAATCGAAGTTCAACATTATACGAAAATCTCCTTTCTGTCTTTATTCCAATAATTTATTCGTAACCTAAAGATACGATTGTTTTTAGAAATAACGTATATTCGCAGCTAAAAGATTATTTCTTTCGGAAAGACTATATATTCAGTACTGCATAAAACTTAAAACACACAATGAATAAAAGACTTTTTTATTTGATTGGCTTTGCTATAATATTGGCAGTTGAAATCATAATCGGTATGTATGTTCACGATCGTTTTGTACGTCCTTATATGGGTGATGCATTGGTTGTTGTGTTGATTTATTGCTTTATACGGATTTTTATTCCGAAAGGTTTATCTCAATTACCTTTCTATGTATTTGCTTTTGCCTGTTTTATTGAGGTTCTTCAGTACTTCCAGTTAGTCGATGTGTTGGGAATAACGAACCCTGTGACCCGTATTATACTTGGGTCTACTTTCGATTTGAAAGATATAGTCAGTTATGCCGGCGGATATGTATTTATTCTGTTGGTGGAACGTTTTTGGGGTAAGAAAGGAAAATAAGAACGGTTTTTCTGCTTGTTTTGTAAATTCTTTGAAATAAGTAGGCTTCGTTTATAAATTATTATGTAATTTTGCTGCATGTTATTGTTTGAGTGTGAACTAATTAATCTTGTTTGTCATGAGTCAAGAGAATCCTTCTTCCAAATTGGATGTGGAGTTTATTTATTTGCCTGTCGTCAATTATTCCATGCAGCAAAACCGGATACCTGTTGTACGGTTGTTTTCTATCAAAAATAATACGGAACATCCACTTGCGGATTTAAAGGTATCTTTGATTTTTGAGCCTGAGTTTGCAGCAGCTTCACCTGTGATGATAGAAAGGTTATCTCCAGGTGAAATGATCAAAATAACCACATTGAACCTACTTTTGGATCCTTCTTTTTTCATTCGGCAAACCGAACGTTTTTCCGGTGCTATCGGACTGATTGTTTCTTGTGATGAAGAAGTAGTCTTCCAAAGTAAATATCCCATTGATATATTGGCCTTCGATCAGTGGGGAGGTATTCAGGTGTTGCCCGAACTTTTGTCGGCGTTTGTGGTTCCCAATCATCCCATACTTACAGGAATTATTTCTCGTACAGCATCCATTCTGAAAGAGTGGTCAGGTAGCTCCTCGTTGGATGCTTATCAGAGTTGTAATCCTAATAGGGTAAAGATACAATTAGCTGCTTTGTACGAGGCTGTTAAGGAGCAGCACATTGCTTATTGTACACCTCCTGCCAGTTTTGGAGATGCCGGGCAGAGAATCAGACTTTCGGATAATGTGCTTTCCGGCAAATTGGGAACTTGCCTGGATATGTCCTTATTGTATGCTTCGTGTGCCGAAGCTATGGGATTGCATCCATTACTGGTGGTTATTCAGGGACATGCTTTGGTGGGATGCTGGCTGATTGACGGAACATTTCCTGATGCGGTGAATGATGATCCTTCGCTGTTGACAAAACGAACTGCAGACGGGATCAACGAAATTATTTTACTGGAAGCTACCTGCATGAACGATGGAAAAAATGTGACTTTCGATGCAGCAGTCGGATTGGCTAATGGTAAAATGTTAGCGGTGAACGATTTTATTTGTTTTATTGATGTGGCACGTAGCCGTTTTGCCCATATCCTGCCTTTGCCTCAGAGGATAATGCATGGGAAAGCATGGATCGTAAATCCGGAGATGATTCAGACACCGGAAGACGAGTCGCACGTCAGTTACAGCAATGCCCCGGAAGAGATTAAGCAATATGATTGGGGAAATCAGGACTGTTACGTGGAAGTCACCAAACAACTTTTATGGGAGAGAAAGTTATTGGACTTGAGTCTCCGTAATAATTTTCTGAACCTTCGCATTACCCGAAATGCTCTTCAGGTGATTTCGGCGGATGTGGATAAGATGGAGGATGCTTTTTCTGACGGAACGGAATTTCAGATCTTGGGCAAACCCTCTGACTGGGATAATCCATTGTATGATTTCGGACTTTATGGAGCTTTGACGGAATCTGATCCGATGCTCGGTTTGATTAAGCAGGAATTGACACAGAAAAGATTGAGAACCTATTTGAACGAACAGGATCTGAAAAAGTCGCTTACTTATTTATACCGTTCTTCCAGAGTAGCTCTGGAGGAGAATGGGGCAAACACCTTATATCTTGCTCTGGGCTTGTTGAGATGGTATGAAACCGAACATAGTGAGCGTCCCCGCTATGCACCTATCTTGCTGCTTCCTGTTGAGATGATTCGCAAGTCTGTGTCCAAAGGGTACATCATCCGTGCCCGTGAAGAAGAGAGTATGCTCAATATCACTCTGTTGGAGATGCTGAGACAAAACTTCGGCATTACTATTTCCGGACTCGAATCGTTGCCGAAAGATGAGAATGGTGCCGATGTGAAACGTGTCTTTTCTATTTTCAGGAAGGCAGTGATGAATGAGAAACGCTGGGATGTGGAAGAACAGGCTATTTTGGGTACTTTTTCGTTCAGTAAGTTCATTATGTGGAATGACATTCATTCAAATGCTGAAGAGTTAAGTAAAAATAAGATAGTCGGGAGCCTGATGAGTGGTAAAATGGAGTGGGAGGTTGCAGATGTCGATGCCAGTGCCATAGAGCTGGACCACACTTTGACGCCTGCTGATATTGCTCTGCCTGTCAGTGCGGATTCATCGCAGCTTGAAGCGGTTTATGAAGCTGTGAGTGAAAAGAGTTTCATTTTACACGGCCCCCCCGGAACCGGTAAGTCGCAAACCATTACGAACATTATAGCCAATGCATTGTATCAAGGCAAACGGGTGTTGTTTGTGGCCGAAAAGATGGCTGCACTTTCTGTGGTACAAAAAAGGCTTACAAATATTGGCTTGGCTCCTTTTTGTCTGGAATTACATTCCAATAAAGCACGTAAAACAGATGTGCTCAGACAGTTAAAAGAGTCAACAGAGATTTTCCGGTATAAAGAACCGGAAGAGTTTAAGGAAGAGTCGGAGAGACTGTTTAAAATGCGTCAGCAGATCAATGGATATGTAGAGGCGCTGCACCGGGTATATCCTTGCGGTATTTCCGTTTATGAAGCGGTCACACGTTACAGTTCTATTGACGAAAAAGAAGAAATAATGATACCCGCTTTTCTGCTTACCACATTGACCAAAGAACAGTTGAACGAGTGGAACCATGCTGTGGAAGAATTGGTGGGAGTTGGAAAAGTAAGCGGACATTCTTATCATCATCCCCTCACCGGAATTAATATAAAGGAGTACTCTTCGCAACTGAAAGAGGAAACGGATAAGCTTTTGAAAGAGTATATAACTCTTTTACAGGTGATGGAGAAAAAGGTGGGAAAGTGCTTTTCAATATATGGAATAGGTAATAAATATACGGAGAAGTTGTTGGAGAGTCTGGTTCGGTTTATTCGTATCTTAATGCAACTTCCGGGGATGACTGCCAATTTGGTATTGATGACCGAGCCAAATGAGAATGTTGAGAAGATACGCCGTATCATTGAACATGGGCGAAAAAGGGATGCTGTCTACAGTTTGCTGAAACAATCGTTTGAAGATGCTTTTTTTACTTTTCCAGCACAGCAAAAGTTGGCGGAGTGGAAAGAGATTACACAAAGTTGGTTCCTTCCCCGTTGGCTGAAGCAACGTAAGTTCTGTAAAGAGATGTCTCTCTTTTCGTTGCAAGGGCGTATAGGCAAAGAACAGGTACTTCCGGTATTGCAGCAATTGCTTTCTTATCAGCAAGAAAAGCAGGAAGTGGACAGCAAAAGCAGTTGGCTGCAGAATTTGTTTGGTGCTAAGGCCCATTCAGGCGAAGAGCAGTGGGCTGATATAGAAGCGATGAGTGAGGGACTGCTTCAGTTGAACAGATTGTTGATGGGATTAGCCGAAGATGCGTCATCAGTACGCTTGGTTAAGGAGAAGTTGGCAGAACAGCTTTCAGAAGGCTATTCTTCATTCCGGCAAATGAACAAGGAACAACTTGAGGGAGTGGTACAGGACTGGGAACGTGAAAAGCAATTGGAGGAATCGATGCTGCAACTGCTGGGTATTTCCAAAGAGGTGCTTCATGTCAGTGAAGACAATTGGCTGGCGGGAGCGTTACATCAGTGTGAAATTTGGGCAAAGAACACGGATAAATTGAAGGACTGGTATCGTTGGCTGAATGTGTCCCGTCGGTTCGAAGCTTGTGGCTTGGAGTCTGTATTTACAGCGTATACGGAGTGTAACCTGCCTACCGAACGGATGATGAATATTTACTTGAAAGGATTTTATCGTAGTTTTACGGAATATGCCATTGGTACGGAACAGGTACTGCAGTTCTTTAGTGGAGAGTTGTTCAATGACAGCATTCTCCGTTTTCGTGAACTGAATGAACAGTATCAGGAATTGATAAAGAAAGAACTTTATGCAAAATTGGCTTCTAACATTCCATCGTTTGTGTATGCGGCTGCCCAAAGTTCGGAAGTGGGAATTTTGCAGAAGTGTATCCGTAGTAATGGGCGTGGGGTACCTATCCGTAAACTGTTTGATTCTATCCCTAATTTATTGCCACGCATGTGCCCATGTATGCTGATGAGTCCTATGTCTGTAGCGCAATATATCGATGTGAACCATGATAAGTTCGATTTGGTTGTATTTGATGAAGCTTCCCAAATGCCTACATGCGAAGCTGTTGGTGCCATTGCCCGTGGAAACCATGTGGTCGTTGTAGGTGACCCGAAGCAGATGCCGCCAACCAGTTTCTTCACCAGCAACTCTGTAGATGAAGAGCATATCGAGATGGAAGATCTGGAAAGTATCCTGGATGATTGTCTGGCTTTGTCTATGCCTTCCAAATATTTGTTATGGCATTATCGCAGTAAACATGAGAGCCTGATTGCTTTTAGTAATTCACAGTATTATGATAATAAATTGTTGACTTTTCCGTCTCCTGACGATCTGGCTGCAAAAGTTACGCTGGTATCTGTTGAGGGATATTATGATAAAGGAAAAAGCCGGCAGAATCAAGCTGAGGCACAGGCTGTAGTCGACGAGATTGTTCGTAGGCTTTCCGATCCGAAGCTGAGTCGTCAAAGTATTGGAGTGGTAACATTCAGTTCTGTACAGCAGACTCTGATTGAAGATATGTTGTCGGATGTTGTTATGCAAAATGCCGATTTGGAGAATCTTGCTTTTAACCGTGAAGAACCTGTTTTCATTAAGAATCTGGAGAATGTACAGGGAGATGAACGGGATGTCATTTTGTTTTCAGTAGGTTATGGTCCGGATATCAACGGACGGGTCAGCCTTAATTTTGGTCCGCTGAATCGTGATGGTGGTGAACGTCGTTTGAATGTAGCGGTGTCCCGTGCCCGGTATGAGATGAAAGTCTTTTCTACATTAAAGGCTGATCAGATTGACCTGAAAAAAACATCTTCCGTAGGAGTGGTAGGTTTGAAATACTTCCTCGAATATGCCGGTAAAGGCACCGGTGTTTTGAATCACTCTAATGCAATGGCGTCCGAGAGTATTGATATCGGTACACTGGTGGCCTCAAAGCTTCGTGAGAGGGGGTATCAGGTAAAAACTAAAATCGGATGTTCCGGATTCCGGGTAGATGTAGGTGTTGTCGATCCGGATAATTCTTCCCGTTATTTGCTCGGAATTTTGTGTGACGGTGAAAATTATCGGGCTGCGAAAACTGCCCGGGATCGGGAAATTGTGCAAAGCAGTGTCTTGAAGATGCTGGGATGGAATATCTGTAAGGTATGGACAATGGACTGGTGGGAAAATTCTCAAAAAGTGATTGACCGTATAGAGGGAGAATTGGAGGAAGCACGTTGCAGTAAATCGGAGATTCCGGCATCGGTTTCTCTTCCTGTTCCTGTATTGAATCAAGGGCAGAAAGCCGGATTGCTATGTAGTGCACAACCTTGTTTGGTAAACGTTCCGGGACAGGTGATTCGGGAGGGAGTAAAGTCTGTGGAATCGGATATCTATGAAACAGCTTCTTTGGTTTCAGTGAATCTTTCTTCCTGGGACTTTATGATGCCTCGACGAGAACCCCGTATCAGAAAACAGTTGGATGAAATTATGCGTACAGAAGCGCCTATCAGTCGTTCATTGTTGAGTAACAGAATTTTCAGTGCTTATGGAATTCTTCGTAAAACAGCCCGTTTGATTGCCTGGATGGATGATATATTGAGTAGAACCCCTTATTACAAGCAAGAAGTTGACGGACTGACTTTTTATTGGAATACGAAAGAGGAAGCAGAGGCATATACTAAATTTCGTATTGATTCCAAACGGGAGGTGGCAGATTTACCTCCACGTGAGGTGGCCAATGCAGTTCTGAGTATATTGGAACAACAAATAGCTTTACCTTTGACTGACTTAATGAAAATAACTGCCCAGTTATTAGGTTATGCCCGTTTCGGACTGAATGTGGAGACTGCTATGCGTAGGGGAGTCCAGATGTTGTTGGACAGGGAAGAGGCTAAAATTGAAGGTGACAAGATACTTATGAAGTAGTCCGGCGCGGTCCGTTAGTCTGGGATTCTTGTTGGGGTGCTTCTTCGTTTTTTAGTTTATGTCCGCAATATTTACAATATGTTGCATTCTCTTCATGCCCCGTTTTGTGACAGTTGGGACATTGCAAATCTTTAAGTTTTTTGTACTCCTTCATCATAGATACAGAGACGATACCTGTGGGTACGGCAATAATAGTGTAGCCGATCAGCATAACGCAGGCGGATAGGAATTTGCCGAGGGCGGTAGCGGGGGTAATGTCTCCATAACCGACGGTGGTCATGGTGACGATGGCCCAGTAAATACTGTTCGGGATGTTATTGAATTGTGTATTGGGCTGAGTTCCCTCGATCATGTACATCAGCGTACCGATGGCGACGACGAGGATGACGACAAAGAGAAAAAAAACGGCTATCTTTTTACTACTTTCTTTGAGTGAGGTGAGCAATCGTTCGCCTTCAAGCCAGAAGTTAAAGAGCTTGAAGATACGGAATACCCGTATGATGCGGAAAGCACGGATGATAAGCAAGTAACGCGCACCGGGCAGAAAGAAGGCAAGATAGAGCGGTAACGTAGCGAGCAGGTCGATGATACCGAAAAAACTGAAGATGTATTTCTGTGGTTGAGGCGAACAGTAAATACGGGTGACGTATTCAAAAGTGAAGAAAGCCGTAAAAAGGTATTCGAGTACGATGAACGGAGTCGAAAGCCAGGAAGGAAGACCTTGCAGGCTTTCGATAATGGCGAGCAGAATACTCAATAGGATACATATGATAAGGGCTACATCGAATGCCTTCCCTGCGGGTGTGTCGGATTCGAAAATAATGACGTACAACTTACGCTTCAGAGCCTGGTTGTGCAGAAAACGATAGAGCCAAGAATCACTTTTCAATGTGTTAATATGTTAATGTAACTGCCAGAGTCAATTATTAATCAATTACCCATTTCCGTTCGTATGGAACGGTCTTTTCCGGGTCATAATTCATACCTTCTTGTGTGGGTATATGGATAACGTATTTCTTTCCGGTTTTGTTTTTCAGTGAAGAGCCGCGTAACCAGGGATTAGCGTCACGTAATTGGGCATAGGTGATGCCTTGTTTCTGTGCAAAGTCGCTCAGGTCACTGATTTCGGTATTTACCGTCACTTCTTTGTAAGGAATGACGGGATAGAGATGCTCCCGTTTCAGCAAGAAGCCAAAGCGTTGCGGGTTGCCGAATACCTCTTTCACGGCCAGCAGGCGGAACATATAGCGGGAAGTCTCTTCTACCAGCCAGAGGTCCATGGCATGATCAGCCAGCTGCTTGTCCAGTTGCGAAGAAATGCGTCCCTGTCCGGCATTATAGGCAGCGGAAACGGCCATCCAGTCACCATATTTGGCATAAGCCTGCTTAAAATAGCGACAGGCGGCTGCAGTGGCTTTCTCGATGTGGTAGCGTTCGTCTACGTTATCGTTGACTTCGAGACCGAATTCGCGGGCGGTGGCGGGCATAAATTGCCACAGGCCGGCGGCACCTGCCGGGGAGCGTGCGATAGGGTTGAGACTGCTTTCTATCACCATCAGATATTTGAAGTCGTCGGGGATACCGTTGGCTTTCAATAGTGGTTCGATGATGGGGAAGTAGCGGTTGGCGCGTTTCAACATCAGCATGGTGGTGGAGTGCATATAAGTGAACGACATCATTTCACGGTCCATGCGTTCACGTCGGTCGTAACGACGGAGGTCGATGGTGTTGCCATCGAAGATTGCTTGTTCGGGGACGGTAGGCGGAGTGACACAGTATGGTACTTCCGATTGTACAGAATGTTGCTCGCTGAGGCAAGTGCTCCCCACGAGGACAGGAATACTGATACCGGCGCCCAAGGCGAGGGCAGTAGTGAAGATATAGTTGATAGATATATGTTTCATGACAGTTTTTTTATTAGTTGGTGGGGTAAAGATAACCAAAAGGATTAAACCAAAAAGGATATTCATACGTTAATTATATGTAACGGGGCTCGAAAGTGTCCATCCCGATACTTATTTTCGCAACCTCAAAAACGCGCATGAAGAAGTTTATATTAATCATCCTTACGTTATTATATGCTGTGGTGTCATCAGGCATTACAGTCAACGTTCATTACTGCATGGGCCGTATGGCAGATGTGGAATGGGGGAGTGCATCTGCTTGCACCATGTGTGGACAGAAGAAGACTTCGGATTGTTGTAAGGATGAGGCACATTACATCAAGCTGGCGGTAGATCAGGACGTGAACCATGTGGTGGTGACGAACCTGGTACCTGTGGTGACAGAACTGTTACCGGTGCTCTATGCAGGATTTCTGTCGTTGGAGGTGGAAGATACCTGCCAGAGTTTTATTGCTTTTGATTCTCCACCCAAGCAAACGGGAGTTCCTCTGTTTGTTTATCATTGTACTTATTTGATTTAGTATTCACTTTACTTCCTTTCCGGAGAGAAGAAAAGAAGTTATTCCCCTCTGATTTTCAATGTGGGACAGGAATTGGTATACCCTTTTGATGCATTTCATTAGGGAATATCCTATTCTCTGGGACATTCTGTCAGGGATTCCCATATCCTTTTGGGCATTCCAAGTGTTTACTATTATACAATAAATATCTTTCTATATGATCAACAAAATAATCCGTTATTTCCTCGAAAACAGGGTAATAACCATGCTCCTGCTGGCGCTGGTCGTGGTCTGGGGAGTCTCTACCGCACCCTTCAACTGGCATGGGGGCATTGTGCCGAGAAACCCGATCCCGGTGGATGCCATCCCCGACATCGGTGATAACCAGCAGATTGTGGCCACGGAATGGATGGGACGTTCGCCCAAGGACATCCAAGACCAGATTACATACCCGCTTACCACCTCGCTGCTGGGCATACCGGGGGTGAAAACCATCCGTAGCTCGTCCATGTTCGGGATGTCGTTTATCTACATCATCTTTGAGGATGATATCGAGTTCTACTGGAGCCGTTCGCGCATCCTGGAGAAACTGAATTCGTTGCCGCCGGGCACGCTGCCCGAGGACGTGCAGCCTACGCTGGGCCCGGACGCTACGGCGCTGGGGCAAATCTACTGGTACACGCTGGAGGGGCGCGACCCGAAAACGGGACGACCCACCGGAGGCTGGAACGCCGAGGAACTGCGGACGATACAGGACTTTTATGTGAAGTACTCCCTGTCCGCCGCCGAGGGCGTGTCCGAAGTAGCATCCGCGGGCGGGTTTGTCAAGGAGTACCAGATAGAGCTGAACCCAGACGCGATGTACTCGTTCAACGTGTCGGTGATGGACGTGATGAACGCCGTGAAGAAGAGCAACCTCGACATCGGCGCCGAGACGATGGAGGTGAACAAGGTGGAATACCTGATCCGTGGGCTGGGTTACGTGAAGAATGTGGCGGACATCGAGAACACCGTCGTCACCGTCCGGGAGGGGGTGCCGGTGCGCATTTCCGATATCGCTTTCGTGAACATCGGGCCGGGCACGAGGCGCGGCGGACTGGACAAGGAAGGTGTGGAGGCCGTGGGCGGCGTGGTGATTGCCCGCTACGGGTCGAACCCACTGGAAGTGATCGACAACGTGAAGGAGAAGATTCATGAGATGGATGCCGGTCTGCCGCAAAAGACGCTGGCGGACGGGACGGTATCGAAGGTGACCGTCGTCCCCTTCTACGATCGGACGGGACTGATCAAGGAGACGATCGGCACGCTGGAGTCGAGCCTTTCGCACGAGATACTGATCTGTATCATCGTGATTATCGTGCTGGTGCTCAACCTGCGGGCGTCGGTGGTGATTGCGAGCATGCTGCCCATCGCGGTGCTGGCTACATTTATATTGATGCGGTACACGGGGATTGAGGCGAACATCGTGGCTCTGTCCGGTATCGCCATCGCCATCGGGGTGATGGTGGACGTGGGGGTGGTGTTCGTCGAGAGCATCATCCGGTATATGGAGATGCCGGAGAACCGGGGGATTACGAAGGGGAAGGCGCTGGCCGGACTGATATATAAGGCGGTGAGCGAGGTGTCGGGGGCAATCGCTACGGCGATGATTACGACGATTGTCAGTTTCCTGCCCGTGTTTGCCATGCAGGCGCAGGAGGGGAAGATGTTTTCGCCGTTGGCTTACACCAAGACGTACGCGCTGGCTTCGGCTTTCGTGCTGGGGCTGATCCTGTTGCCGACACTGGCTTATTTCCTCTTCTCGGTGCGGATCGACTCGAAGATGATCCGGCGGGGGATGAATTACGTGCTGATCGGGATGGGCGTCGCGCTGTGCTCTATCTACGGCAGCATCCCTGCGTTGGGGCTGACGGCGGTAGGGGTGAACAATCTGCTGGCGGGGCGCTGGAAGAATCCGAAGATAGCCAACTACGTCAACATCGCCATCGCCCTGCTCGTGGCGCTCTTCTACCTCTCCGAAGAGTGGTTACCGATGGGGCCGGGGCGGGGGCTGACGGTGAACGTGCTCTTCGTGGCCGGTTGCGTGGCCATCATCCTGGCGCTGCTCTGGGCGCTGGTCATCTTCTACGAACGCATCCTGCGCTGGTGCCTGGCCAATCGTTGGAAGTTCATGATGATCCCTGTGGCGACGGTCGTCTGCGGGTTCTTCATCTGGCGGGGCGTCGGGCAGGAGTTCATGCCGAGCCTGAACGAAGGCTCTTTCCTGCTGATGCCTACCAGCATGCCGCATGCGGGCATCGAGCAGAATCTGGACTATGTGGAGAAACTCGACAAGCGCCTGGCCGCCATCCCGGAGGTGGAGACGGCCATCGGCAAGTGGGGGCGGGTGAACTCCGCCCTCGACCCGGCGCCGGTGCAGATGTTCGAGAATACGATCAACTACCGTCCCGAATATATCCTCGACGAGGACGGGCGGCGGGCACGTTTCCGGGTGGACGGGGACGGGGCGTTCGTGCTGAAGGACGGGGGCACGTATAACCCTGCCGACGGTTTCCGCCTCTTGCCTGCCGACAGCCTGGTGGCCGACCCTCGGGGCGACTATTTCCGCCAGTGGCGGCCGGAGATCAAGAACGCCAACGACATCTGGCAACAGATTGTCAACGTCACCCACCTGCCGGGGCTGACTTCGGCGCCGAAGCTGCAACCCATCGAGGCGCGGCTCGTGATGCTCTCCACAGGCATGCGGGCGCCAATGGGGGTGAAGGTGTACGGCCCCACGCTGGAGGACATCGAGCAGGGGGGCAAGCTGATCGAACAGGCGTTACGGTCGGCTCCGTCCGTCATCCCCTCGTCCGTGTTCTACGACCGGGCGGTGGGCGCTCCTTACCTCGAGATCAAGCTCAACCGGGAGTCAATGGCACGCTACGGCGTGGCGGTGGGCGACCTGCAAGAGGTGCTCGGCGCTGCCGTGGGAGGGATGGCGCTCACCCGCACGGTGGAGGGCCGCGAGCGTTTCCCCATCCGGCTGCGCTATGCCCGTGAGCTGCGTGACAGTCCGGAGGCGCTCTCGATGCTGCTCGTCCCCACTGCCACCGGGGCGCAAGTGCCGCTCAAGGAGTTGGCGGACATCGAATATTCGCGCGGCGCGCAGATGATCCAGAGCGAAAACACGTTCCTGGTGGGCTACGTCATCTTCGACAAGCTCTCCGGCCGTGCCGAGGTGGACGTGGTGCACGAGGCGGGGGCGATGCTCGACGCCAAGGTGAAGAGCGGCGAACTGGTGCTGCCCAAGGGCGTCTCGTATAAGTTTGCCGGGAACTACGAGCAGCAGCAGCGTGCTACGGACAGGCTGATGATTGTCGTCCCGTTGGCGCTGCTCATCGTGTTGCTGGTGCTCTACTTCCAGTTCCGCACGGTGACGGCTTCGCTGATCCATTTCTCTGGCGTGTTTGTCGCCTTCGCGGGCGGGTTCATCCTGCTGTGGCTCTACGGGCAACCGTGGTTCATGAATTTCAGCATCGCCGGTGAGAACATGCGGGATCTCTTCCAGATGCACCCCATCAACCTCAGCGTGGCGGTCTGGGTGGGCTTCATCGCCCTCTTCGGCGTGGCTACGGACGACGGGGTGCTGATGGGGACGTACATCCATCACGTCTTTCTGGAGCGTGACCCGAGGACCCGGCACGATATCCGTGAGGCGGTGGTCGAGGCCGGATTGAAGCGTGTCCGCCCTGCGGCGATGACGACGGCGACGACGCTGATCGCGCTGCTTCCCGTGCTGACGTCCACCGGAAAGGGGGCGGATATCATGGTTCCGATGGCTATCCCGACGTTTGGGGGGATGCTGATACAGTCGATGACGATGTTTGTGGTTCCGGTGCTGCAATGCTGGTGGCGTGAGGCGGTGGAGCGTAGACGGGAGAAGAAACGGAAAGGAGCATACGGTGAGTAGTATCCCCCCATAATATATAGGGGCCGAGTACCCCTCGCATATGGGGTCCGTATACTCCCCACATATGGGGGGTATATACCCCCCGGGTAAGTCTCACCTTTTTGCATAATAGTATTTCATAAGTAAACGATCATATAATAATGAACAGAAAATATAAATATCCATTGGTCATAGCAATTAATATTTTGCTTTGTCCCGCTGTTATTCCCGTTTCTGCGCGGCAATCCGCTTCACCTACCGAAGGACAGCAACCGGTCGACAGCTTGTCGGTTTATCTGGAACAGGCTGCCCGCAATAATCCGCAAGTAAATGCGGACTTCATGCTCTATAAAGCTTCATTGGAGAAGATTCCTCAGGCAGGTGCCTTTTCCGATCCCGAATTAGAGATCGGCCTTTTTATCAAACCCATGGAAACCTTGATGGGTAAACAGGTGGCCGACTTCACCCTGATGCAAATGTTCCCTTGGTTCGGTACCCGTAAAGCAGCCCGTGGTGAGGCTTCCGAGATGGCACGTATGGCTTATGAACAGTTTCGTGATACTCGCAACAACCTTTGGTATGAGGTCAAAGCCCAGTGGTATCAGCTCTGTAACCTCAATGAGCAATATCGCACGATGAAGACTAATATTCATCTTCTCCGTCAGCTTGAACAATTGGCGCTGAATCGTTTTTCCGCTTCGTCGGCACAGGCAACCTCTTTGTCTGTTTCATCTTCTTCTTCTGCTGCTGCTGTTAAATCGATTTCCTCGATGCCACTTGCGTCAGCTTCCGGTAACGACATGGCCGGTATGGGAGGAATGGGAAATGCAGCGTCTGCCATCGCTTCTGGAACTTCAATCGGTACTTCTTCCGGTGGTATGTCTGGTATGGGTGGAGGATCGATGGGGAGTGCTGCTACCGGTAGCATGTCCGATGTTCTTCGTATCCAGATGGAACGTGCAGAACTGGAAGATAACCTTGCCACTCTTCAGTCCGCCCGTCTGACTGCTGAGGCTCGCTTTAATGCCCTGCTCAACCGGCCGTCTGATGCTCCTGTCCATGTACCTGACTCTTTGACACAGCGTTTCTACCGCATAGATGAGCATATTCTGATCGATAGCATTCTTACACATAACCCTATGATTACTATGCTCGAGGCAGAAGGTGAAGCTTTTCGTGCCAAAGCAAAAATGGATCGTCGTATGAGTTATCCTATGATCGGTATCGGACTGCAATACTCTTTGGTCAACAAGGTGGCCGATCCCATGGGGATGCCCGACATGAATGGTAAGGATATGGTAATGCCGATGTTAAAAATCAGCCTTCCTTTGTTCCGACGTAAATACAATGCACAACAACGGGAGAGCCATAATTACCGCGTGGCAAGTGAATTGAAGCGTGACAATATACAAAACCAGTTGCAGGCCGAATATATAAATGTCCGTCAGCAACTTGATGATGCTGCCCGTAAAGTGTTGCTCTACGAACAGCAGTACTCTTTGTCACTTTCCACGTGGCAGCTGATGGTACGTGAATTTTCCGCCGGGCGTCAGTCGTTGACTGACGTCATCCAGGTGGAACGTCAGATGCTTGATTATAAACTGAAAAAAAGTGAAGCTATAGCGGCTTATAATACTATGGTAGCGGCTATGGAAAAGCTAATAGCCCGCTGATAATATAGATATAGAACCACTAAAAACGATAACCATATGAAAAAGATATCAGATATTCTTCGTAAAAAGCAAGTACTTTATCCATTGATAGCCTTTGCCGGCTTTATCTTGGGCTGGCTTTTGTTCAGTCCTTCCTCTTCATCGGAAACTACCGAAGGGATACTGTCTGAACCTCCTATTCACGACACTCACGGAGCGTCCCATGACCTTGTACAGGACGAATCCGCTGTCTGGACCTGTTCCATGCATCCTCAGATCCGTCAGGATAAACCGGGTAAATGTCCTATCTGCGGTATGGATCTGATCCCTCTCAAGAAGAATGTAGCCTCCGGAAGTGATGACGCTATCGATCCCAATGCCATTCGGATGTCCGAAGAAGCTATGGCACTTGCTGATGTCCAGACCACCCGTGTCAGCCGGAGTAATCCTGTGAAACAGGTTCGTTTGTACGGTAAGATTATTCCTGACGAACGTAGTCTTCAGTCACAGACTGCTTATGTTGGCGGGCGTATCGAGCGACTTAATATTGAGTTTACCGGTGAGACTGTACGTGCGGGACAAACCCTTGCAACTCTCTATTCGCCTGAGTTATTCACTGCCCAGCAGGAATTACTTGAGGCCATCCACATGCAGCAACCTGCCCTTGTGCAGGCTGCGCGTGAGAAACTTCGTCTTTGGAATCTGACAGATGCCCAGATCGATGCCATCCGCGATTCCGGTCAGGCATCTCCTATGGTAGAAATCAAATCTAATACGAGTGGTATCGTCATAGCCAAGCGTATCAATCAGGGGGACTATGTTTCACAAGGCAGTGTACTTTTTGACATAGCTAATCTCTCCCATGTATGGGCTGTTTTCGATGCTTTTGAGGCAGACCTTCCGTTCCTTACCAAGGGGGACCTCGTGGAATTCACTCTTTCTGCTTTTCCCGGTAAGAAGTTTTCCGGTCGCATCTCCTTCATAGATCCTATCATCAATGCTACCACCCGTACTGCCCGTGTTCGTGTGGATGTAGCTAATTCCGCTCAGGAGATGAAACCTGAAATGTATGCTACTGCCCGGGTTTTTGCCCCTTTGAAAGGTTATAAAGATCAGATTATTGTTCCCCAAACTGCCATTCTCTGGACTGGTAAGCGTGCTGTGGTCTATGTACGTCAGCCTGGTACGGATATTCCCACCTTCCTGATGCGTGAGATAACTCTTGGTCCTTCCCTTGGTGGAGCTTATGTGGTTCTCGATGGACTTTCTGATGGTGAAGAGATTGTTACTAACGGAGTTTTCTCTATTGATGCCAGTGCGCAGCTTGAGGGCAAACGCTCCATGATGAATGAGAACGGTTCGGGTACTGCTCCGATGGTCGGACATGGAGGACATAATATGTCTGGTACGCATGACAGTCATGCCGGCTCTCAGAACAATGAGCATACTATGTTCACTGTTCATGGTTCCTGCGGTATGTGCAAGGAGCGTATTGAAACAGCTGCTAAACGTGTTCCCGGTGTCCGGACGGCAGACTGGGATCAGGAAAAACAAATGATTCACTTACAGTTTGATCCATCTAAAACCTCTGCAGATGCCGTAGCCAAAGCTATTGCTAAAGTTGGTCATGATACCGATAAATACAAAGCCGATAAGGCTGTTTATGATACCTTGCCCGGTTGCTGTAAATACCGGGATAAGTGATACTCTCTTAAAGTAAAGAACGGATGGGGCTGTGTCGAAAGTCTTTTCACCACAGATTGCACGGATTTTCACAGATTATCAATATGGATAATTAATGACTTGAAATTCACTCTGTGTCATTCTGTGGTGAGTTTCGACACACACACATTCTTTTTATAGGATGCCTTTAACTTAGTATATGCCGAACTTTTTCTTTTCCCAATTGTTGTAATCCAGCAAACATCTTCCAGATGTAGTACTATGCAATTGATCGGATAATAGACCTATATAATAGATTTAATTATAAAACAACTCAAAACCATCTTATTCATAATCATTACGGAATGACGAAAAAACATCGGAAAGAGAGCCTTGATGCCCTTTTTAGGGAGAAGGTATTACTGGAAATGCTGAAAGTGGCAGGGGTCGGTATGTGGACGTACAGTACCGAAACGGGGAAATTGCGTTACATTGGATTTGCCGATACGATACACCGGCACGACGAATTACAGTATGTGGATCCATTGGATTATCTGAAACTGATGAATGGGGAAGATGCACAAATAGTCACTCAATTTATGGCTGCCCTCCATGCCGGACGTCCTCCTCAGGAGGGTATTCGCTATAAGGTGCATGGTAATGGAGAGGACTTCTATCTCGAAAATCATGTCGTGACCTGCCAACCGCTCGGCAACGGGTTTTATTACCTCAAAGGATATGTCAAGAATATTACCGCACAGGTGATGGAGATGAATCGACTGCATATCGGGAAAGAACGTACCGAACAGGCGGATCGGTTGCGTTCCGCTTTTTTTTCCCATGTCAGCCGGGAACTTCGGGGACCTCTTCAGGCGATGGAAGAGCTTGCGTCGCGGATGGTGAATGCCGGAAGCCGGGAAGAACGGGAAGAGTGCTTCCGACAGATACAGGAGAGTAAACGGGTGGCTATGAAGATGGCCGATGCGTTGCATACGGTATCGCAACTTCCCGCCAGTACGTATGAACCTTATCATTCACCTATGCGGCTCTGCCTGATGTATCGCGACTTGCTGGCGGAAAACGGTTGTATCCACAACTCCGAAGACGGGGAGCAGGAGGCTAACTTTCTGTCGTTGCTCTTCTCGTAATGAAAAGGACACAAAAAGCTTTGGAGAATGAAGGACTGACTTCTTTTCAGGGTTGTTCTGAACTTTTTTTACCACAGAGTAACATAGAGTCTCACAAAGAAACTTTTCTTTCTTACATATCCGGATAAGTAGTAAATTAGAATTCTGTGCCTTCTGTTGTGAAATCGTATTGCTTGACTCCCCACAGGGTACATAGAGGCTTTCTTTCTCTTGCTTGACTATACTGATAAAAACTCTGTGAGATTCCGTGTTACTCTATGGTGAATCGGATTCTAATCGTTGGGATATAAAAAGTCTTGGAGAATGAAACGCAAACTTCCTTTCAGGGTTGCTCTGCTTCTTACAGACTAATCGTATAAATCACTCCCGGCTGGAAAGTGCCGGAAGTGGGCTTCACCAGGTACGTCCGTTTTAGCAGCGAAAGCAATAGGACGACTTCCACCTTATAACTTGCCACGCCGGCAGGAACCATCACGGCATCGGTCACTGACCCCAATAGAGGAATAGTCAGTGCAATGTCTGTTACGGAGCTGTCATAAGTGACACCTCCGCTGCCGATGTTAAGCGTTCCTTTATTGGATACCCCTACCAGTTTGATGCCGGACAGCGAACCCAGAAGGGAAGTGTTCAGCCGGAGCTGGGTCAGCACATGGTTGAACGTGAGGCTGACGGGCGAAGTGCTGGTGCTTCCCGTGGGAGTGCTGACGGCATACATCACATCCTCCGCTCCTGTCAGTGTGAAATGGTAGGTGGGGGCGATGCCGTTGTCCGGTGCGGTGATGTAATTGTTGCCGGTGGTTGCCGTTGTGCGGGGATAGTAACCGTAGAAGATGACCCACTTTCCTCCCAACGGATAATAAAGCTTGGGATTGAAGGAGATCTGGTTGCCGCTGATGCCACTGGGTGTCAGGTTTAAGGCGAAAGGAGTGGGTGTCCAGGGATATTGCCCGGCAGTACTTCCTTCCCTGACTGCGTAAATGCCGACACTCGACAGGTTGGAAGCGTCGATCGTGGTGACAGGTGCCCGTGTGGGCAGTTTTTCTTCCGCGATTGCCATCCGTATGGGCACGGGTTCTTCAAGTGGCAGACAGTCGTCTGCTACTCCGTAGCTGCACCCTTGCGAGAGCAGCATCCAACCCATCAGAGTGAGGATAGCCCGTTTCATCGTCCTTTCTTTTTTGGCGTGGCACAGATTGCGCAGATAAGTAAACTTCACAGTCACTTGCGTAGATTCCTATATCCTGCAAGGCTTTGGCTGTACCGTTCAGGCATGTTCCACAGTCTCCTGCGTAAACCTTATACTGTGCAATCTGCGTATTATGAAAGTATATTATTGTAACGAGGATGATCCTTGTCCTCCTACCTGCCAGGCTGTTACGCTGATGGCGGCTGTGATTTCTTTAGGCGTGAAGGTCAGCGTAATCAGGTGCGACTTTCCGGCCTCGGTGGTTATGGAGATGGCAGTTTCGGGATAGGTCACTCCGTCGCTTGTGGTAACGACAACTGACAGGGCTTCACCGCTTTTCACCATCGGATAATTGCTTACCGTTGCCCCGGCCGTTGTGATGGGGAAGGTTCCCGAAAGCGTAAGATCTTTGGTGGTGTACGTCATGGCGGCCGTATTCAGGTCCAACGTGGCAGGTGCCTTCTGTTGTTTGATTACGAGGCTGGTCACGTTGACGCCCGATGCGGGATATCCCGTGCCGGATACGAACTTGAACTGCAATTGCGTCAGCAGGTGGTTGAAGATGAACGACAAGGGGGTGGCAGTCGCTTTTGTTCCGGAAGCCTGGGCGGTGATCATCACATCCTCTGTTCCGTCGGCTGCGAGTGTCACGCTCTTTCCTGCGAGTGTCCCTGCCGGATAGTAACCTTTGATATAGATGGTCGAACTATTCACCGGATAATAACGTGCCGGACTGAAAGAGAGCGCGGACGTCGGTGTGGGCGAGGCTACGAATGTCACGGTAGAGTTCCATGCGTTCGTCGTATAGTCTCCATCGGTGGTGGATGCCACGAACGAGGCTGTAATGTTATCATTCGTTGATACCGGTGCACGGGTTGCCACGCCCAGGATACCGGCATTTAATTTGATCTCCGTGGCATTTTCCTCCGGCTGGGGATTTACAGTGGTGCAATCATCCTCCGAGGAGCAGCCCGACAGGGCCATCGCGCAAGCTATTACAGCAAACATTAACTTTTTCATACTTCTGTTGTTTTAGGTTTTCATACATTAGAATTTACTATTTAGAAATTAAACATCTAAGATAATGCGGTAATAACAAAAGAGGTAGGGGTTGGTTCTCGAAATTGGCACAAGATAACTGAAGACAGGCCGGAAAGGTGTATATCCGGTTCATCGCTCTTAGCGTACGGGGCGATGCGGGTATGAATCCCATTGTTTATCGTTGGGTCAGATACACCGATCCATCCAGATTCTTGTACTTTGCGTCTTTATAGATCTCTTCCAGCCATGCGGCATATTTGGGGATTACCGCATTCGATTCTTCAGACAGGTTCACTCCTAAAATGCCGCTCCCCAATACGCCAGGGTTGCTCTTTGCGACGTCTTCCTTTATCATCTTCAGGGTCAGTTCTACTCCCGTCGCATTTCTGATACCCGCTTCCGGTAAGCTTTGGGCGATTAATTCCTCCAGATGCCGTTTATCTTTCAACGTCATGTAGCCGTACCAAAGGAAACACCGCATCCCTGTCTTGGCCGCTTCTATGAACACATCCAGATAAGTACGGCCATTTCTGCCGGGTTTGTCTATCTCGTAAGGATCGATGTGGAGGAACGACGATGCGGGGAGGGAAGAAAGCAGTTCAAGAGTCCCCTCGATGGAATCACGATTGGACAATTTTATGCATTCTTTCAATCCTTTTGTGGCGGCATACTGGCTTACGTTCTCCAAGGGTTCCGATTCGATATCGAAGAAAATATAGCGTGCCGTATCTCCTAAGATATTCATTGCCAGTCCGGGTGAGCCGATGTAGCGGTTTGCCTGCACTGCTTCGCTCTCCTGCTGATAATAGGCCGATCGGCGGAGCGCCCCTTTGGGGTGATGGTATTCAGTACGCTCGGGTATATATTCTTTTTCTGCGGCTCCGGCTTTCTTCAGAAAGTGGTAGATGCCGTACTCCTGTTCGGGCGTTCTTTCCAAGGCGTATTGCGCGCAGGCAGCATTGGTTTCTACGTAGACCTGCGGCTTTTCGATGCGTAGCAGTTCACACAAAAGGAGATGTTTCAGCACATCCGCCTGCTTTCCGAAGTGTGTATAAGTCATGTCTTTCTTGTTAAGAGGTTATTAATAAGTTCGGTTGCAATATTCGTTAAATGTGGGGAGAAATGCAAGTCTTTGACCGTTTATTCGTTTTATAAGCGTATTTTTGCAAGGATTAAAAAAAGAGAGACATGCAGGAGATAAAAGTGATCGCATTCGATGCGGACGATACGTTATGGGACAACCAGGTGTTTTACGACGAGGTGGAGAGTGAGTTCTGCCGGTTGCTGAGTGAATATGGAACGGCGGAAGAGATCTCCTCCCGCCTGTTCGACATAGAGATGGAGAACATGGATATCTATAAATATGGCGCTAAGCCGTTTACCCTTTCGATGGTGGAGGCAGCCGTGACGATCAGCCGCAACCGAGTGCCGGCCGAAGTGATCGGACGCATTGTGGAGATGGGGAAAGAGCTGTTGGAGATGCCCATCCGTCTGCTCGGTGGGGTGACGGAAGCGCTCGAAACCTTGAAAGACGATTATAAACTGGTCGTGGCAACCAAAGGCGATCTGCTCGATCAGGAACGGAAGCTACAGCGTTCGGGCATTGCCCATTACTTTGACCATACGGAGATTATGTCCGACAAAGCGCCGGAGGATTATCAGCGGTTGATCTCTTCACTGGACGTCGCTCCGCAATCCTTCCTGATGGTGGGCAATTCGTTGAAATCGGATGTGCTCCCGGTTCTGTCATTGGGTGGGCAGGCTATTCACGTGCCGGCTGAGGCGATGTGGAAACACGAGGAGATTCATCCGTCGGGGAAGGAGTATCTGATGATCCGTTCGTTGGCGGAATTGCCGGAGGTGCTGAGGGGATGAACTTCCCCCTCAATGCGAAACCATCTTCAGCCCGATTATTGAACTGATCAGCATCACTATAAAGAAGAGCCTCCAAAAACTGGCGGGTTCCCTGAACACAAGGATACCTACGAGCACCGTACCCACAGCGCCTATCCCTGTCCACACGGCATAAGCTGTGCCGATGGGCAGATTCTGGGTGGCTTTCACCAGTAGTAGCATACTTATAAAAGTTGCGATCAGGAATCCGGTGAACCACAGGTACATTTCCGTTCCGGTTGTTTCTTTCACTTTCCCCATGCAGAAAGTGAACAGCACCTCAAAGCATCCGGCAATCGTTAGGATAATCCAATTCATATCGTTTGTTTTTTGATGGCAAAGATCGCTAATAATCGGGAAGAAACGCTTAACAATTGATAAAAAAAGACTTTACCCCTCTCTCCATTTCTCGCATCTTCTTTCTCCATCTCTGGAATGTCCGTATGATCCCCTCCTCCGACATCCCACTACTCCATGCCGTACTCTTCCAGAAAACGGCGGAGCGATTGGCGGTAGGGGGCGCCCGGTCGCGTCCCGGATAGTTGTATATCTCGGGGGGCTGCACGTAGAGATAAGCAGCCAGGCAAGGCCGGATGGAGATAGTGATGGTAACCATTTTCTTTAGAGCAAATTGTTGATTATTATTCTGAGATTCCGGCCCGTAGGAGTCATGAAACTTTTGCCTGGTTGTACGGAAAAATTCCGCAGGGAGAGACGCGGAAAATGGGGTTTGTTAAGTCTTTGTGTTTCAGTCTGTTGTGAAATCATGATTTTGGTTTAAAACCAAAAGGCCATTGGTTTTAAACCAACGACCCTTTCCTCACCGACCAATATCCCTTTGGTTTTAAACCAAAGGGACGAGTCTATTCAATCCAACAGTAAATGTAGTCTGATTATTCGTAATTTTCAATAGCCCGAAAATGTGGAAATAGAAACAGATGTAATAATAGAGGAACCATCTTGCCGGCCGAGTTGCTGGAAACTACCGTGAACTGGCAATTATTTGAGGGATTGGTCATTTTGAGTGGACTGAAGTAGGAGCGAGAATCGATTGATAGAAAACAGATGGAATAAATCCGCTGATTTACCAGAGCGGATATCTGACGATCAAGGAGTATGACAAAGAGTTCGGCAACTATCTGCTGGAATTCCCCAATGATGAAGTGCGCTATGGTTTTCTGAGACGGGCGTGAGTTGGCGAAGTTCAGTGTCTCTTTGTCAGTACCATAGTTTCAAGTAAATTGTGAGCTAATTTGATATCTTTATTTTGAGCTTCATTTTCTTCTTTATAGTCAGATTTATATCCGATCTTTGCTATAAATACATTGTCGTTATATTCGTAGAAATAGACACGTAAGGCTGTTGGCGAATAGACTCTCAATTCATATACTTTAGACTTTTTTGAAGGACTTCCCTGTTTGCATTCAGGAGTTACATCTTTAATAATATTACCATCCGGAGAAAACGGAGTTGCCAAATTCCTATTCCTCGCTTTCTCAAAAGTATGAAAGATTGATTGTTGTACCTCCGGTGATTCATCCAGAAAAACTCTTTCAAATTTAGTATGGATATCACATGATCCTATGATAGACTTTAAACGTTCATATATGGATAAACTATCTAAATTGATCTGTTCTATAACATGAATAATTACATCCGTGTTTTTTGTTTCACCATATAAATTGTTTATGTTCAGATTTTTGTTTTCGAGATGGGTAGTTAATTGTAATATATCCTGTTTTAATGCATCACATACGGCAACAGTGAATAGAAGATTACTATTTAATGCAGCAATAGCCAAATTTAACGCATTTTCTCCATTATATTTATAATCAGCATCTAATAAAAAATCTTCATCAACAGATAAGTACTTTTCTATTGGTGAGCGAGTAAAACTACTTAAGGCAAAAATTTTTAGCGTTTTGTCTTTTATGGAGGTGAGAGCCTGTCCTATATTAACGCCGTTGAATATCATTTCATACGTACTTTTTGCCGTGATAATATGTTGGTCAACATTCAACTCCTCCTTTAATGTCAGGGTTTTGAATTCACTAAGAGTAGTAGAAAGCAATTCTATAAACTGCTCCTCAGTGAAATTTTCCGTTAAACATTCGTTAAAGTAGAAATTATGCATAATCTGCTATCATTTAATAGTCATTTATAGTAATTTGGAGGCATTTATTTCAAATTGATCAAACATGCCGGGAGGCCAATTCTTGACTCTACCATCCTCAGTTATTTGAGCTTCCTCAACAATGGTATTGTCATTGTCATCCAGTTCGAACCAATAGGTAATTACTTTTTGTGCAAATCCCTGATTATTTTTTGCGTAAATTCGAATTCCATCAAATAAGTGATCACTGTGTGTCTCAACAACTACTTGCACGCCCGCTTCCGTACATAGTGAAATAAGCCTTCCCATTTCAGTCTGTCCTTTAGGATGCAGATGTGCCTCGGGATTTTCAATAAGAACAATGCTGTCGGGTATTAAACTACCAATCAATAATGCGGTTATTACAGGCAGTGCATAACTTAAGCCGAATCCTACATTTGTAGAACGATGTTCATTAAAAGTCGAATAGGAAGAATCACTCTTGCTTTGAATATAAGATTGAAATTTAACGTTGGGTGATATCACTCCTAACCAAGCTTGTAAATTAAATAAAAATGTATCTCCCTCAGAATCTTGATGCCTGATTTTTTCGGGCAATATTTCATCTCTGTATTTTTCAATACAGTGAAAAATATTTTCCCCTTTGGATCCTAATTCTATACTGTTATCTATGGGAATAGAGGTTTTAGGACCAAATCGATCGGCTGATATATAAATAACTTTAGGAAAAGCAACTGAACCCTCTGGAATTTTCGGTCGATTGTTTTTCAAGAAAATAGTTCCTTTATCACCTCGAACGATGATTGTTATTCCTTTGTCTACATAGTCGTTAGTAAGCTCCTCAAAATCGCCATGTCCTTCTAACAGTATGTTATTTTCTTTACGGGCTATATTGTCAGCTATTCGAATGGCTTGTATAACGGTGCTTTTTCCGCTACTATTAAGTCCCGTTAAAACAGTTAAGGGCTTGATTCCTATGGATGCGGAAACAAATGATTTGAATCCATATAATTCGATTTCTGTAATCATAATAAATATTGATTAAGAAGATTCTTTAATGTTGAAAATCTATATTGTACGGCAGTATGCTTCATACTATCTCTTGAAATGGCAAGAACAAACTCCGGATTTTCTATGATTCGTATATAAGCAGCCATGAATTTTCTTTTATTACGTTTAAGGGTTGCGTATTCTGAATTTTGCAAGTCTGATAATAGCACTCCCCATGTTTCGAATAGTGATTTATTTATTGGAGTACGTCTGAGACCTGGGTAACTTTTTCGAAAGGCATGTTCACCGAAGAAGTCATGGGCACGTGTCATGGCGAGAATAAACTTATCTTTGATTATATTTACGTCCGTGGTATGCAAATGTTTTAGGTTAATGGTTCCTGCTTTTATGTTTTTATTGAGTTCTCTGGTTTCGAAATCTGGCGTAGCATTGATAATAATCATTGTATCTGAAAGCCAAGTATCTACGTTTATAGTTTTTGTGTAAGAAGTATATTTTCTTACAATAAATGACACAAAACGAAGTATAAGCTCTTTGTCTTCCATACGTTGGCTTTTGATAGAATTGCAGGTTGCTTTTATGAATATATCCTCTTTCGCGAGATCATTGAGTAAATCGGTTGCTTTTCCTATATAAAGTGCATTACGTATTTCTTGGCTGCTGAGTGGCATTCCACCGGTATTCAGGCGCTTGAAAATATTACGCCTGACCTCTTCAGGAGTTCCTGGATTAATCACAGTAAAAGTAAACTCAGTTTCAATAATTCGATTATAAATATAAGTAGGCAAATCGTTTAATGTCTTGCCTTCAAATTCCTTCCAAAATTCCAGATGTGCAAGTTTGAATCCATTGCCTTTATATTTCAGTTCTTTAGTTTCTAAATACTTTTTTCCTAACACAAAATCTCTGATAGTACTTAAACGCTGTAATCCGTCTACTACAGTTAAATTAGATTTTTCATCCGATGAAACATAAAACATAGGAATTGGTATCTTAAGCATCAAAGATTCTATTAATTGAGATTTCTTATCTTCTGTCCAAACTTCTTGACGCTGGAAGTTTGGATTAAGCTTTAATGTTTTTTGTTCCAATCGCCTAATGCATGTTTCCATTGTAAATTTGCGAGTTTCGATGGATATTTCTTCCGGATTAAAAGGATCATTTTCTTCTTCGCCTTCTTCATCTTCTATTCCAGAGAAATCTTGTTCACTGATAGAGCGTGCCAATTCATTCAATTTTATTAGAAGAGTATCTTTACTTTCAGTAACATTCTTATTGTCAACAATCTCAAATGCATTGCCGTTTAGTCTGATTATCATTTGAATATTATTGTTGTTATCAACAAGCTCAAATGTATTACCATCTTCTTTTCTAATGTGATACAGTACGGTGTTTTTACCTTTTATTTCTAATGATATCATAAATTAAATGAATTGACTTTGATACGCAAATATACGAATACTGAAATTGTATTTGGCTTTTTAGCAGGCTTCTTTTTTCTGTATTTATTAAATAATGTAAATAAGTCATTTCGGATTCTTACTTTGCATTCTTTTTTTAGACTAAAAGATATGATTGTAAATTATCGATGCTGTTATTCCGGTTAATAAAATCCTGTTTATCTTGCAAGGTTTTATAGCTAAGCGATTTAAAAAACAGATTCCCTTTTATTTGTATTATTGTCCTGAAACCTTTCGAAAAATCGGTTGTTTCTTTACCTCTTTATATAGATTATCCATGTATTAAAAACAAAAGATTATGAAGATGGTAAGTTTAACATCCTTTTGGGAAATGAAGATTGAAGAGTTAAAAGCGGAGGGTCGTTTCAGCACGGCTTATATTTATGAATACGCTTTGCGGACGCTGGCGGAATTTGTCGGTGGAGGCGAGATCTTTTTCGGGGCGGTAAGCCGGGTATGGTTGAGGAAGTTCCAGGCGTACCTGGAAGAAAAGCAACGGAAGTACAATACGATATCGACGTATCTGCGGGTGCTGCGGGCGGTGTATAACCGGGCGGTGGACGAGCGCCTGATTGAAGGAGAATACCGGCTGTTTTCGGGATTGAAGATGGGGGTGGCCTCGGAGAAGAAGCTGGCGGTGAACGCCGGGCAGATGGGACGGTTGATGGACATGGATGCCGGGATGCGGCGGAGACTACCGGGTGAGGTTCGCCGGGCGCAGGATCTGCTTTCGTTGATGGTGCTCCTTCAGGGAATGCCGTTTACGGATCTGGCGCACTTGCACAAAGGGGATCTGGAAGGAGACGTGCTTACTTGCCGCCGGCAAAAGACGGGGACGGAGCTTTGTGTGACGGTGGTTCCTGAGGCGATGATACTGCTGAACCGTTACCGGAGCAGGAGCAAAAAATCGCCTTACCTATTGAAGATACTGAACTGGCGGTTGAAAGGTGAAGCGGCTTTCGCGGATTACCGGGAGAAGCTGGGTGAACTGAATCTTCAACTGTCTCGTCTCCCGGAGCTTTGCGGGGTAAAGGGGCTGCATATCAGCTCGTACACCGCACGGCATACCTGGGCGACACTGGCGAAATTCTGCGGAATTCCGGAAGAGGTGATTTCGGAGGCGTTGGGACATTCTTCTCTGGAAGTGACACGGACATACTTAAAGAGCTTTGAGAAGAAAGAACTGAGCCGGGCGAACAGAATGATAATTGATTACATAAATTCGGGAAGGAAAACCGATTGGAATAGGGTGAATGGCTGAGTTACTTCGTAAGTAACGGGATACGAACGGCATTACTTCGTAAGTAACAGATTGTATATTCCGTTGCAAAGATACGTAAACTTTCACATAATCAAACAATAAAACACTTTATTAAAGAAAATAATTCACGAAAGGTACTTTATTTTTTCTAGGTTAAGACTTGCATTTTCCATATAATCGCTTTTTAGCGTCCGAGGACGCACATGACTCTCCCCTCCACTTTTTAACAGTAAAAAATGGATTCATCCCTTCTTACGCTCTTGTTCACGTAAATAATGCTGATTGTCACCCCTTTTGTCGTATAACGCCTTATATTTCCGCTATATGTATAGTATCGTTACTTACGAAGTAACCGGATTCAGGGTGGCTTTTGCCTCCCTCCAAACAAACAACAACAAATACTTTAGCGCCTTATGCTTACACCATTGACACAAATCGCTATTGCCATCCTCCGTGATATATCACAGGGAGGAAACGAGAATCACACTTCTTCCAAGATGCGTAATCTCCCTGAATACTTTTCCCTATTGGCAAAGCTGGAAGCGGGCGGCTTGATTCGTCTTCGTCAAAAGTCCGGTTCTCTATCGATTTCCGTCCATTCGCGATCCTGTCATCCGCAGTCCGAAGGCGAATTTCCGGATTCCGGACTTTCCGGTCACGGATCACCTGTTCACGAATTTACCGTCCATGACTCCGCTATCCGGGAACCTGCCGTTCAGGAACCAACCGTTCACGCTTCTGCCGTTCAGGAACTTCCCGTCCGGGATTCGTCCTGCCAGGAACTCTCCTGCTATGAACTGACCCGCCCCAGCTACAAGATATCCTTGCTGAATATTCTGGAGGCTACAGGTGAACATCTGAACTGCAATCACCCGACTTATGAAGAGATGTACATGCATTGCCGCAACGCTGCCAACAAACTGGGCATCATCAACCACATGACCCGGCTGTACCTCTCCGAAATCCCCCTGACGGATTTGTAAGCGGCAGGTATCACTTTATAAATTCCCGGTATTAACACTTATATGAAAAAAGAATTACCCTACATACTGCTTCCCTTGCTGCTCTTGCTGCTTCTCCGTGTCCCGGTTCTGGGACAGGAAGGCAGAAGCCTGCTGCTTCATTTCCGTTTCGACCGTTCCACGGTAGATGGCGGCTATATGGAGAACGCGCGGGCTTTGGAGGCTTTCCGTACCCTTTTCTCGGACAGCTCGATGGTTGCCCGCATCGACTCCGTGGTGGTCAATGCATTTTCCTCCCCCGATGGTGACGAGGCTTACAATCGTCGCCTCGCCTTGAAGCGTTCTCAGGCGGTAAAGGGATATCTGGTGTGGAAATTCCCTCTCCTGAACCAGTATCGTGTCTCCACCTGTTCTTGTGGAGAGAACTGGACGGGATTGCGTGGGCTGGTAGCAGCCGACACGGTTGTTCCCTGTCGCGAAGAGGTGCTCCGTATCCTGGATGAAATGCCGGAATCAAGGCGTCGTGAAGAGCTTTTGAGAGCATTGGATGGCGGTTCCGCCTACCGTTATATTGAGCAGAACCTGTTGCGCTACCTCCGCAACGCGGCGGTCTGCACGATATGGATGCGGCACGGGGAAAGCGATGGAAAGACGTGCGGGAAAGGGGGAACGGCGCGCAACACCGATACAGGACAAAAGGAAATGCCCGCTATGCGGCCCGCCGTGAATCCGCTGGAAGTGCTTGCCGGGGAGTGGACCTTTCAAAGTTCGCCATCCGAAGTCCGGGAACCGGATTCAGCCCAAGATCCGGATGCCGTCCGGGGATCATCATCCATGGTCCGGCGTTCCGCCTCTTGGGGGCATTTGCCGTCCGCAGTTTATTGTACGCCAAACGAGAGGAAGCGACAGCACCGTCCCTTGCTTGCTCTGAAAACAAATCTGCTGTTCGATCTTGCCCTTGTGCCGAACATCGAAATTGAAGTGCCCTTGGGCAAACAGAACCGCTGGTCGGTGAACGGTGAGTGGATGTTCCCCTGGTGGCTGATCGATCACGACAAGTATTGCCTGCAAATCCTTTCCGGAGGTGTCGAGGGGCGCTATTGGTTGGGAAGCCGGTTCAGGCGGCTGTCACGTCCGGCGCTGACCGGGCATTTCCTGGGATTTTATGCCGGTGGGGGAAAATACGACCTGCAATGGGATACTGACGGTTACCAGGGCGAGTTCTACATCGCCTCAGGCCTCAGCTATGGCTATTCTACCCGGATCGGAAGGCATCTGAACCTGGAGTTCAGCATCGGTATCGGCCTGTTACGCACCAATTACGAATATTATCACGCGATCGACCATTACCGCACGCTGCTCTGGCAGAACAACGGCAACTATACGTGGTTTGGCCCGACGAAGGCAAAGATTTCCCTGGTATGGGTATGGGGAAGAAAACGGAAAGGAGGTGGAAAATGATGAACGATAAACGAATCACGATAAATGATAAACGATTCGCGATAAACGGGGAACGGCTGTTGGGGAATGATAACCGGCCGGTGTCCCTTGCCGGTTGCCTGGCTGCCCTTCTGCTGCTACTCTTCCTGTCGGGCTGCGATCGGCGGGAACTGACCTATTATTCCACTGCCGAGATCAGGATCAACGCGGACTGGAGCCAGGCGAATCTGGATTATGAAAAGAAATATGGCGCTACCGTCGTTTTCTATCCCCGAGATGGAGGAGAACCCATGATCGTACTGATGGGCGACCGTACCAGTGAGACCGCCCGGCTACAGGAAGGCACGTATGACGCGGTGTTGTTCAACCGGTCGTTCTACGATTTTAGTAATCTCCTTTTTCGCGGGCACGAGACGTTGGAAACCTTCGAGGCCTATGCCGCGCGAATGGAGACACGCATTGCGGATCAGCCCTACGGCACCCGTTCGGTCATCACGGGCAATCCCGAGAAAATCGCGGCGGCCGTAATCTGGGACATCGAGGTGACGGAAGACATGCTGGGCAATTATGACAACGCGTCGCTGACCCGCAAGGCATCCGGGCAACTGAATTTCATCCCGCGGGAACTGACCCGTACCCTGCACGTGAAGTTGAACATCAACGGGGTATCGAACATCCGCAGCGCCAAGTGCGTGATCAGCGGAGTGCCCTCCTCGCTCTTCCTGCACGACGGGAGTCCGGGAGATGCCGGCCACAGCCAGGAGTTCACGCTGGGAGACCCTGTCCTGCATGCGGGTTCGTTTACCGACGGATACCAGGAAACTACGGTCAACGTATTCGGGTTCGACAAGAACGTGCCGCACAAGATACGTATCACCGCCCTACTGGTGGATGGAAAGACGGTGGTGGAACAGACGGTCACCGGCTTGGAGATTACCGAGAGGGAGGATGCGGACGGGACGTTGCAACTCTACATCGATGGACAGGCTCCCGAGACCATCCCCGACGTGAAGCCCGAAGGCAGCATGGATTCCGGATTCGGAGCCGAGGTGGACGAGTGGGGAGAAGAGAAAAACGAGGACATTCTCCTGTAAGCCGGGGGCGGTGATGCCGGGAATATGCGGTGATAACAGATTTATTATAACAATATTATTAATATAAATATATTTACTACAATGAAAACGAGACATTTAATGATGATGATGGCAGCCGCTCTGGTAGTGGGCTGTTCGGAAAATGAAGTGACGATGACCACCCCTGAATCGGATCAGGTTATCGGTTTCAAAGTGTACACGGGAGTACAGAACAGAGGAACGGTGACAACGACGGACGAGATTCAGAAGCTGAGCCGGGGATTCGGGGTATGCGCTTACAGGACGACCGCTGATTATGGGACAAGCGTAAATCCCAAGGATCTTTACATGGACAATACGCAAGTGATTTATGACGGGACTTCGTCATGGACCTACAGTCCTTTGCGGTACTGGCCGACGAATACGACGGATAAGATTTCTTTCTTTGCCTATGCCCCTTACAATGCGGAGGGGATCGAGCTGACTCCGGCTACTACAACTGCCGACCCTCTGCTTAAGTTTACCTTGCAGGACAGGCAGATTGATATGGTGGACTTGGTGTCGGATGCTCAAAAGAATCAGACTTCCATTACCGCGGCTACTTCCAGCGGTAAGATAACGTTCAGTTTGAAACACCGGCTGTCCCGGGTGGGGATGCAAGCGAAGATTGACAAGGATTTGACCGGTAATGGATTGACAAAGGTATTTATTACCGGTATCAAGTTTACGCAAGCAGCCAGTACCTTGTATAAAACCGCCAACCTGAATCTGTCCGACGGAACATGGGATACCGCGAGTGGTACCGCTATTTCTTCTCCCTACGAACTTAAGTCGACCAAGACAGATGGTGGTATCCTGAACAATTACGTTGCCGCCAACTTTGCGGATTACACTACGAAATCCATCGATATTTCCAATTTTACAGCTTTCACCTCCCTGTTCCCCGAAGAGCAATACCTGTTCTTCATACCGGCAGGCGCTACCGGAACAAGTGGTGCGGGTGACGTTAAGATAGAGATCAGCTATGACGTTGTCACCAAAGCGAGCTATGGCGCTGCGACTGCCGTGGTCAGCAAGAATACCAAGACAATTGATTTAGCCGCTAATTCATTTAGCCCGGGAACTGCCTATTTGTATAAATTTACGGTGGGGCTGACCGGAATCGAATTTAGCGCTTCGGTTGATGCTTGGGGAGCAGATACGGAAGTAACTTCGAATATATAGTTTTTTTTCAAGAATAACACTTCGCTCTTTGACATGCTGGAAACGAAAAAGTCCCGGTTCTTTCCCCGTGGCTTTTAAATGACATGAAAGTTGTTTAAAAGTGCGGGGGCAGAACTGGGTTTATGGAAATAATGATTATCTTTGGACTATTAAAAAAAAGAGGATAGTGACTATGGACAATTTATTGCGTAAGCTTCCTATCGGTATACAGACCTTTGAGAAACTCCGCAGGGGAGATTATCTCTATGTGGACAAGACGGATTTTGTATGGAAAATAGCTTCTACGAGTACACCTTATTTCCTGAGCCGTCCGCGTCGCTTCGGCAAGAGCCTGCTGCTTTCTACTTTCGAGGCTTATTTCGAAGGGAAGAGAGAGTTGTTCGAGGGTCTTGCCATTGCCGGATTGGAAACGGAGTGGAAGCAATATCCGGTGTTGCATCTGGATTTGAACGCGGAAAAATACGATTCAACCCGTGCGTTGACAGAGATTCTTAGCCGGCAACTGACTCAATGGGAGTTGAAGTATGGCAAGGGGGTGGACGAAGAAACCCTCGCGGGACGTTTCTCGGGTGTGATCCGTCGTGCCAGCGAACAGGCCGGTTGCGGTGTCGTGGTGCTGGTGGATGAATACGACAAACCTCTGCTGCAAGCTTTGGGCGACAACGCTTTGCTCGACGATTACCGCAAGACGCTGAAAGCCTTCTACGGGGTATTGAAGAGTTCCGACCGTTACCTTCGTTTTGTTTTCCTCACCGGAGTGACAAAGTTTGCGCAGGTCAGCGTGTTCAGCGATCTGAACCATCTGCAAGACATTAGTTTGTGGCCGGATTATGCTGCCCTCTGTGGTATCACGCTCGACGAACTGTTGCGGAATTTCCGTCCGGAACTGGAGATACTGGCTGCTTCCAATGACTTGTCCTACGACGAGACGGTTGGCCGGATGAAACGGCTTTATGATGGCTATCACTTCTTTCAGAACTCGTTAGGAGTCTTTAATCCCTTTAGCGTGCTGAATGCCCTGAAAGCAAAGGTCTTCGATAATTTTTGGTTTCAAACCGGTACTCCCACCTTTCTGGTGGAGTTGCTGAAGCGGAGCGATTACGATCTTCGTACGTTGATCGACGGTATCGAAGCACCCGCTTCTTCGTTCATGGAATACCGGGTGGATGCCAACAATCCTATCCCATTGATTTATCAGAGCGGTTATCTGACGATCAAGGACTATGACAGGGAGTTCGGAAACTACCTGCTGGAGTTCCCTAATGATGAAGTGAGGTATGGTTTTATCAATTTCCTGATTCCTTATTATACGTCGATGGCCAACGATGACCAGGGGTTTTATATCGGCAAGTTCGTTCAGGAGCTACGCTCCGGCGATTACGACTCCTTCCTCACCCGCCTTCAGGCCTTTTTCGCTGATTTCCCTTACGAGCTCAGCGACAAGACGGAACGTCACTACCAGGTGGTTTTCTACCTGGTCTTTAAGCTGATGGGTCAGTTTACCGATGCTGAGGTTCGCAGTGCCCGTGGCCGTGCGGACGCTGTGGTGAAGACTCCGAAATACATCTACGTCTTCGAGTTCAAGCTGAACGGCACCGCCGATCAGGCCTTGCGCCAGATCGATGATAAAGGCTACCTGATCCCCTATCAGTCGGACGGGCGTGAATTGGTGAAGATCGGCGTCGAGTTCAGCGCTGAGGAACGGAACATCGGCCGGTGGTTGGTGGGATAAATCCTGCATGACTCGAAAGTTGTTTTAAAAAAGGGAAAGGGTAGACTATATGAAAACGATGATGAACTTTGAACTATAAAAAAAGAGGATAGTGACTATGGACAATTTATTGCGTAAGCTTCCTATCGGTATACAGACCTTTGAGAAACTCCGCAGGGGAGATTATCTCTATGTGGACAAGACGGATTTTGTATGGAAAATAGCTTCTACGAGTACACCTTATTTCCTGAGCCGTCCGCGTCGCTTCGGCAAGAGCCTGCTGCTTTCTACTTTCGAGGCTTATTTCGAAGGGAAGAGAGAGTTGTTCGAGGGTCTTGCCATTGCCGGATTGGAAACGGAGTGGAAGCAATATCCGGTGTTGCATCTGGATTTGAACGCGGAAAAATACGATTCAACCCGTGCGTTGACAGAGATTCTTAGCCGGCAACTGACTCAATGGGAGTTGAAGTATGGCAAGGGGGTGGACGAAGAAACCCTCGCGGGACGTTTCTCGGGTGTGATCCGTCGTGCCAGCGAACAGGCCGGTTGCGGTGTCGTGGTGCTGGTGGATGAATACGACAAACCTCTGCTGCAAGCTTTGGGCGACAACGCTTTGCTCGACGATTACCGCAAGACGCTGAAAGCCTTCTACGGGGTATTGAAGAGTTCCGACCGTTACCTTCGCTTTGTTTTCCTTACCGGAGTGACAAAGTTTGCGCAGGTCAGCGTGTTCAGCGACTTAAACCAACTGAACGACATCAGCCTGGATTTTGCTTATGCTACGGTATGTGGAATAACGAAGGAAGAACTGTTGACCACTTTTATTCCCGAACTGGAACGACAGGCAGTTGCCAATGACATGACTCTGGAGGAAGCGATAGAAACCATGACCCGCAAATACGACGGATATCATTTTCATCCCAAGGGAGCAGGGGCCTTTAATCCATTTAGTGTACTCAGCTCTTTCAATAAGCTTGAGTTCGGCAGTTACTGGTTTCAGACGGGTACTCCCACCTTCCTGGTGGAGTTGCTGAAGCGGAGCGATTACGATCTTCGTACGTTGATCGACGGTGTCGAAGCACCCGCTTCTTCGTTCATGGAATACCGGGTAGATGCCAACAATCCTATTCCATTGATTTATCAGAGCGGTTATCTGACGATCAAGGACTATGATAAGCGCTTCGGTAATTATCTGCTGGAGTTTCCGAACGATGAAGTGCGCTATGGCTTTCTGAATTTCTTAGTCCCCTTTTACACTCCGATGAAAGATGATGACCAGGGATTTTATATCGGTAAATTTGTCTATGAATTGGAGCATGGCGATTACGACTCCTTCCTCACCCGCCTTCAGGCCTTTTTCGCCGACTTCCCATACGAGCTCAACGACAAGACGGAACGCCACTACCAAGTGGTTTTCTACCTGGTCTTTAAGTTGATGGGTCAGTTTACCGATGCTGAGGTTCGCAGTGCCCGTGGTCGTGCGGACGCTGTGGTGAAGACTCCGAAATACATCTACGTCTTCGAGTTCAAGCTGAACGGCACCGCCGAGCAAGCCTTGCGCCAGATCGATGATAAAGGCTACCTGATCCCTTATCAGTCGGACGGGCGGGAATTGGTCAAGATCGGTGTTGAGTTCAGTGCTGAGCAAAGAAATATCGGCGGTTGGCTGCTGTGATATACAGGTAATCATCTGCTATTTGTTATTTTCATCCCGCTCCCCATCCAACGGGGAATGCGGGATGTTTTCGTTTCCGGCGTGTCAAGGCGGCGTTATTCTTTTTTTAGTAATAATTTAACCAGCTAATTCCTTGACCGGATGATGAAACGAACGCGATTTTTCACGGCCCCCTCCTGGGCTGTCATTTTACTTCTCCTGTTATCCTCCTGCAACAAAGAGAATGCTTCCACCGAAAGCGGGGCGACGGGTGGGAACGGCAACGCCGTCCCTATCGGTTTTTCCTCTTCTGTAGCCTCGCTTGCCGATACCAGGGCGGGAGCGATAACGGACATCCGTTATATGTATGTCTTTGCCTCCTATACAGGCACTTCCGACTGGACTGCCGCGTCCATCCCGAATTTTATGTACCGGCAACTGATGGAAAAAAGTCCCGATGGTACATGGACGTATGCCCCGACGAAATACTGGCCGGGCAACACAAACGAGAAAATCAGTTTCTTCGCTTACGCCCCCATGGACGTAGAGGGGCTCTCGCTTTCCCCGGGTGATGTGGCCGGACCGAAGCTGACCTATATTGTCCCGACACAAGAGAGTGAGAAACAAGACCTGCTGTTGGGTTCTGTCATGAACCGGACATCGGCAGGCGGTCAAGTTTCGTTCTTGATGAAACATGCACTGGCACAAATAAGGTTCCGCGTCAAGAGCGGAGATGCGAATGCCACGAAAGTCCTGAAAGGGCTTACCGTGCATGCTCCCGGCAAAGGGATTGTCTCTTTCGCCGCGGACGGCAGCCTTGAATGGCCGTCGAACACGATCGGTACGCCTGCCACGTTCACGGCGGACGATACGTTCCGCGGCGGGACGACGGTAGGAGTTCCCGGTGATACAAGCCAGGCGACGGATATCATCGGTACGTTTTTCCTGCTCCCGATTGGCGATCCGTCGGCTGCCGGGGCGACCATATCGCTGGACTTTACCTTGCAGAAAACCTCTGACCCTGTCCCCGTGGAGCTGACCGCCACCTCCCTTTTCCCCGCCTCACAGGAGTGGACGGCGGGAAGTACGGTCACCTATACCCTCACTTTAGTGGACGACCGACTGGAGTTCGGAACGATCAGCGTCGAGGGATTTGGCGGCGGAACTTCCTCGGGAAGTGATATCCCGGCAACCTGAGACCGTGAGCCGCTTCCGGTACATATACCCGACCTGAAAAGGAACCGGCGTACCGCTCCGGAAGAGGGCGCTACTCTGGAACCGGGGAGAGGGCTCAACCCCGGACTCCAAGAGAAATCCCAACCATGAAATGAAAGACAGGACTCCATCCTGAAATTAAAGAGAGAACCCAATATCATTAAAAAAAGAACGAAATGAAAAGAAACAACTTTCTAATCCTCTATACCTGTTCGATTCTGCTTGTCTGCGGGGCTTGCGGTGAGGGAGAACCACTGCCTCCGGAAGTCTTTCCCGCTTCGGATGTCCTTCGTATCGTTTCGGTCCGCACGGGGAATACGCTGACCCGTAGCGTCACCACCACAGTGGAGACGGACGGCGACAGCATCTCCATTTATGCCATTCGGCAATCCGACCAGTCGGAATACCTGCCTTTGGACGGGACCAATCCGGCGACCTATGGCTATTCCTCTTCCTCTACTTTATGGAAGGTCAGCGATCCGGCCAGGCAACTCCGGCTGCCCAAGTCCGGTTCATTGAGCGTTTATGCCTGGCATCCGTCAGACGACCGTCTGTTACCCGTCTACCAAAGCGGCGGCAACACTTACCTCTCCGGCATCAACGTTCTTTCCAGCGACGATTTTTCCGCTACCAACCAGGCGGACTACCTCTATCCGGCAAGTCCGGCGACGGTCAGCCTTGCTTCGCCCGCCGCCACCTTTACGCTAAAGCACGCCCTCGCCAAACTGACGTTCAAAGTGTATAAGCTCTCTTCGCTGACGGACGAAATGATCCTGACAGGAATTCAGATACGCGATTATTCCACCACCTTGCAGACCGGAACGGATAAAGGCATGTTGCTGAAAGACGGAACTTTTCAAGGCCTGAACGGGGTCTCCACCCTTACGCTGACCGCTACGGAAGCACAGCGGGCGGCAATCCTCAAAAAGGAGGACGAAACGCCCGGGGGAACGGTAACCGCCTCCCCGTTCTGCCTCGTCGCCCCTGCGCCGGGAGTGGAATACCTCTCTTTCCAGTTGACTACGCTTACGGGCGGGCAGGAACAGACTTTCCTCACCCAGCAGGCCGATTTCTCCGGCCGTCGCTGGAAAGCGGGCGAGCACCATGTCATCACGATTGTGCTGGACGGCATGAAGGCAACGATCACGGGAATACAGGTTTACCAATGGGGGGACTATAACGATACGCATCTCCCGATATCGTAGAAGAAGTCTCTTTTCGTGGACTTCTCCTTGTCTGTCGATAACAAATAAATGAATGAATATATGAAACAGAAACATAACTTACTCCTTTTCCTGGCGTTCGCCGCGCTACTGCTTTCGGGCTGCCGGAAGGAGGAACTCCCATCGCAAACAGTAGCGGGGGAGAAACTGGCCTTGAGCTTTGATTTGCCGCAGGCGGAACTCCCCGCGACCGGGCTCCCCGTAGGTGGACTTCGTTCAACCGGACTTCCTCCAACCGGGTCTCCGCAGAGTCGTGCGCTCCAATCCGCCGTGCCAACGGAGCTGCTGGCAGACAATACCCTTTTGTGCGTGCGTGCTTATAAGAAGGTGGAGCAGGGAGGAACGGAGACATTCGTCTTTGTGGACAAAGGCATTTACAAAGTGGCGGATTCGGGTAAGAAAGCGGTAGCCAACACGGATGCGGATGCTTTGAAACTGACACGGGGAACGTATGACCTTTATTTCCTCTCCAACCATTCCACGACCACGTATCCCGATGTGACCGGTGAGACCGCTACCGTCTCTAACGGCACCGACTTCCTGTCCGCCTCCCTGAAGGACACCCGCATCCAGGCGGATAGGGACGGACAGACGGAATTGACCATTCCGATGGAAAACTCACCGTTCCGCCATCTCTGCTCACGGGTCAAGGCGACGCTGGAAATACCCCAATCGCAACCCGTGGCTCCAACCTCTATCAGCGGACTGAACTTGTCGGTGAAGAACCTGCGTGCTGATAATACATATACCTGGTTGACGGAAGGTTTCACCGGACTTGGAGTACGTGGAGCTGATAAAAAACTCCAACTGGTTTCCGGGGGTGCGATCGGCGCGATCGACCTGACCACCTCGACGGCAGTGTACGATCCCTCCCCGGATGGCTTTTACGTGCTTCCGCTGGACGAGAGCGGATCGTTGCAGTTCGAGGTATCGATGACGGTGAAATATACAAATAAAGATGGGGTAGCGAATACCGAATCGAAACTAACCCAGACCGTGGAACTGAAAAAGGCGTTGCTGGCGGGGATGTCGTACAACTTTGTGTTCACCCTGACCTTTTATGGCGATTTTCTACCTGCCGACCTGACGCTGGACGTGCAGGATTATATTCCCGTGGATCTCACTCCGGGCGACGTGGGAGGAGACGACTGAAACCTTTTACCTGACTAAAAAACAACTCTGATTATGAATGATATACAAACGAATCGCACGAAAGTGGGAAGTGGGATGAACATGGATTCCCGTACCGCTACCGGCTTATGTCATAACCTCTTGCTTGCGTCCGGCTTTACGCTGGTCACCGCTTTTTCCCTGGCCGGTTGCGGGACAGACGGACCGGAAGCAAGTCTTCCCGTAGAATCTCCGGTGGCTCTCGGGCTTTCTCTGCGCTTGGTCTTTCCCGATGCCTTGACGGTGGATGTCACCCGTGCGGCTCCCGCCAATCCCACTAAGAACGGTATCGAGTTGACGGATATACGCGTGCTCCAGTTCCCGGGGACAGGCGCGGCTGTGACCGATGTCAAGAATCAACAGTATCGCAGCGGGGGAACGGCTGATCCCTGGTACGAGGAAAAGAATAGCCTGATCGAGGTGAAAACCGGCTCTACAGACTTCAATAATGAAGACAGCAACTTTTACATTATAGCCAATTCCGGCGATGCGTTGACATCGACAGACGGTGGAGCGCTGAAAACTACCGGCATCGGCTTTTCGGATATTACCACCGAGCCCGGTATCCTGGTATACGGTCCCAAGCCTTACACCAAGACAACGGGTAGTACCAAGCCTGTCGAGTTTCTCGCCAAACTCTGCCGTGCCTATGCCTACGTGACGGTGAATTACACTCCGGCAAAGGGAATTACGATCGCTTCCGCCGCTATCGAAAACGTACCGGACAAGATTTATCCCATACCGGACGCGGCGCATCCGGCTACGACCTATCTGGCTGCGACACCCACAATCGACTTGTCGGCCACCCCCTCCGGCAGTTTCTCTTTCTACCTGCCCGAGAACCTGAAAGGCAGCGGGACGGCTACGACCGAACCGGATAAGAACCGTCCTGCCAAAGGACCCGGAGGCAGCCTGGGAGGCTGCACTTGTGTCGTGCTGAGAGGTACATACAATTACTATCCGGACACGGCGGGTTCCGAGCCGATCGATGTGGAATACCGCTTCTATTTGGGATTGGACATGATACGGAACTACGACGTGGAACGAGGTAAGCACTACACCCTGACGGTGAACCTCCAAGGGGCGAACAGTTCGGATGCCCGGGTGAGCGTCACCAACGGCAACGTGTTCGCCTTCGACGACCCGGACAATGTGAACAACGGCATGGATTTTAATTAAGATTTCATTCAAATATAAATCATACAACGCAATGAAAATACGTGTTTATAAACAGCGACCCCGTGTGTTTGCCAGCTTGCCTGCCGGTATGTTTGCAGCTCTGCTTGCGGGCTTGTTTTCCTGTCTTTCGCTGGCGGCTTGCAGCGATGACCTTCCGATGGAAGAGGGCATTTCCTCCCTTCCGAAAGGTCTGGTGGAGGTGACGCTCCCGCTCACCCTGGAAGAGGCGGCGGACGGTTACGATTTGGAATCCCGGAAGGCGCAGACCCGTTCCGACGGAAGTAAAAAGGCGGTAGACGTGCAACTCCTCTCCCCGGCGGGAACCCGTGCGGCCGACGATCCGCTCAAGACGGCCAAGCCCGATAAAATATACGAACTCCACGTGGTGCAACTGAAACCGGACGGCACGGTATTAACCGACGCGGGAATCAATTATAATGGCGGCACTCCCATTGAGTTGGGGAAGAAAGTCACCCTGCAACTGAAGCCGAGTGATAACTGCCAACTGATAATTTATGCCCGCGGGGGAACCAGTTCGGAAGGTGGTGCCGCCGGTGGTTCACTAACCTCAAGTACTTGGACTACCTTTAAGGTGCCCGCCGCCCGGATAAACGGGATCACTGACGAGGCCGGTATGAAGAACATGCCCTATTACCTCCATCTGAAACAGGTGAAGGTGATAGCCGGCGCTGGTACGGGAGAGGGGATCGTCCAAAGCGTGACGGGCGAAGATGTCCGTCTCCGCCTGCGCCGCCTGGCCGCCCGGCTCAACGTGACGTGGACCTACAACGTGTCGGGATATACCCTTCAGGAGATCACCTTGCAGGACATTCCTTTGAACTATATCGCCATCCCCTCGACCACGAAAGCGATTTACCCGAGCATCGTAGACCAATATACGACGGTCAAGGTGTCCGACCCCGCCACCGGGACATTTTCCTGCTGGATGCCCCGCAATGTTCGCGGGACGGTGAACATTACCAACCAGGCGCGTCGGGGAAAAGTGAACGCGCCTGCGGGAAGCGGCTATCTGCGCTTTGTCGCCACTAAGAACGACAACCCGAAAAAGAAACTGGTATACCGCATCTATCTGGGCGGAAACGTGACGAACGATTTCAACATACTGGACAATACGAATTACAACTATGCGCTAACCTTCGCTCACACGAACGAAAATATCTGGAAAGAGGACGACCGGGTGGAGTACCTCAACGGAAGCCTCAGCGCCTCGGAGAACAACAACAGCCCCGTGCCTACCGCCAACTGCTTCATGGTGGAGCCGGGAGGTAGCTTCAATTTCGATCCGTTCCTCTATCGGCAGGCGGGAAAAGATATTGAAAATACGACGTTGAAAGGATGGGCAAACAGCGCCCGGGGCGGGATTAAATCGGTAAAACTGGTTTGGCAAACCCGTGAGAACGGGGATGTGGGCGATCCGGTGATCGGCATCGTAAACAGTGGTTCGGACCATTCGAATATTGTGGAAGTGAAACGTACAGACGGCAGCTCTATAGAGACTACCCCGGCAAAAGCCCCCGGAGAGTGCCGCATCTATTGCCGTGTGGCCGCCAACACGACAGGAGGAAACGGGCTGATAGCTGCTTACGATGCTGCGGGCAATATTCTGTGGAGCTGGCATGTGTGGGTGACGGACTACAGTCCCAGTCCGCACGGGAACGTTACGGTATTGGAACCTGCCACAAAGAGGAAACAGAAATATACCTACCGTTCGGATATAGACCAGCCACCGATGATGGACCGTAACCTGGGGGCTCTGGCGGGCTATGTGGCTGTTCCCACCGGTAACGACAGTGAGCTGGAAAAGTCGAAAGCGAATGGGCTGCATTACCAGTGGGGGCGGAAAGACCCGTTCCCGGGGAGTTTTACCACGAAGACTATCAATTCGGTAACTATACCGAATAAGGCAACAGTTCCTACAGAGGGTTTGCTGAACTTATACGGGCCGGACGGATATACGTTTATTCCGAGAAGTATCACAGGGAATGGCGCCAGTATAGAAGCCTCTTGTATGAACCCGATGAATGTATACGGCCGTCCCTGGTATGCTGTGGAAGCGCAATATTGGGGAAACGTAAGTACCCAAGAGAATAAAACCCTGTATGACCCTTGTCCGCAGGGATGGCGGGCACCGGAAGGAAAGAACTTTTATTCCTTGTTTAGCAATACGGGGTATAACGGTGGAGGTGCGACAAGTACCAACTCAGCGCTACGTTCGCAAAATAGTGATTACGTGGCAGACGGAGGCGCTTTGCTCCTTTATGATACAAAAGGAGGCACTACCTATTTCCGTATGACCGGTTATCAGGAATATCCGACACAGTTTAACTATATCGGGAAAATGCTGAATATTTGGTGTCGAGATCATGCTAAGTCTGGTAGTAACTGGATGTCTTCCGCCTTTTGCATCAATCGCGGAGGGCTTAATGGACAATACGTTTCTAATGTTTCGAGAGAATGGAATTTTACGGACGCACATAATATCCGCTGCATTCAGGAGGAAAAATAATTTTCTCCATAATGAAACATACTTACTACAAAAGACGCAAGTGATAAGCTGGCAAGGAGACAAGTTGACGAAGGGGCTACGCTTTGCCAACTCGTTGACTTGTTAATATGCCTGCCGGCTTAACTAATAAAAAAACAATAACAATTCAAACAAATTTACTTATGAATGATTTTATGACATCAAGATTCTTCACTTTATTGAAGGAAGATTCTCAATTGAACAACGCTCCGACACCGGCCGGTACCTCCATCGATCTTTGGCAAACAGCTTATACGGACTGGGCAGAACAAACCGCTCGAATCGGTAACGGCGATGATTTTAAAGAAATTTTCCGTTCGCTCCATGCGTTGCGTATCGAATTGGTTTCAATAGAAGCTATTTACCTCTCTGAACCGGATGGAAATAATCATGCGTCTCCGGGGAAAAAATGCGCATAAGAAAAGCCTATTTTCAAAAAGCGCTCTCTTTTATCGATTCTGAACTGGAACTTCTTCAATTGCAAACCGCCCATCCCGAAGCGTTTCGGAAAATCGGCTCTCTTCAGTCGTCGCCATCCCAGCTTTTCCAGCCTCAACCTTCTCTATCTCAACATTCAGATTTCCAACCTTCTCCATCTTTTCTGCTTTCGCCTTCTTCTCCCTTTTTTTCGTCCTGGTGTCCTCCCCTTCCTTCTCCTACATCTTGTTCTCCCCTTCCTTCTTCATTTTCCTCCCCTTTTTCCTTGATTCCCAAATTCCCCTATTTAGGCATCATGGGCATGACGGAAATTCTCTCCGCCCTGTTGCTATTGGGCGGCATCGAAGACCCTAACGGCAACCCTCCCACCACCAAAGCCATGGCCGAAGCCTTTGAACAACTTTTCGACTTTCATTTCAACAGTATCTACGATTGCCAAGGAGAGCTTTACAGGCGCAAACCGTGCAATCTGACGAAGACGCTGGACGCGATGAAGGGGGCGTTGATGAAGGAGTATAAGAGGAAGGAGAACGGAAAAAAGTATTAGATATAATTTAGATGTAATTTTATTATGTTATATTTGTGCATATTTAGGTACTTTTCATATAATCAGTTGAAAGCAATGGATTTAAAGATACAAGACGACAGTACTATGCTACACTATGAACAAGTGAATAATAGCAGTGTGATGAAAGCTCAAGTGGAAGCCGAGTCTTCTGTCGTGTATTTGAAAGCCGTGAACTATGTTTCTACCGCATTAAAGATTAAAAGTGAACTTGAAACTAAAGCTCTGGCAAAAGGAAGCGTGATAAGATTCTTTCGTTTTATTGTTCATGAAAAGAATGATAAGGAGATATTACGCTATATCCTGATGTTTGTTTTTAACAGGATTTTTTATTTCAATCAAACGGTGAAGATAGAAGATATACTCAATAATGTTCCGGATGATTATAGGGAAAAGGTTGAGAAAATCTTGCAAAGGAAAAGAATAACAAATTCACTGTTACTGTCATTATACGATCAAGTAAACATAAGAAACATAAGATCGGATTTTTTTAAGAACTTAGACTATTGTCGGGATATAACAGCCTTTTCTGTAACAAATGGAGTCGATTATACGTTTATAGACCGTGTCTCTTTTGAGATACCTGCCTTGAGGTTTAAGGAATATATAGAAGTGGATGATTTGTCGACCGTAGTAAAAGATAAAACCACCTTGTATATTATCTCTCCTGTATTGCTGAAAGGAAAAGAACTGAAATGGGGAGGTATATATGAAGGTAAATATATCACTTTTGACATGTTATCTTCTGAGTTTAAAACTAAATCTCAGATAGGAGATATTGATTACAGGACGGGATTTAATGTTTCTTGCAAGTTAGTGTATACAGAGGTCATGGAAACGCCCCATACGATTAAAAAGAAAGACTTCAAAGTTCTGGAAGTTTATAGTTATGGCATCGATGATACATTTGTTGAAACATTTGCAGGAAAGAAAAAAAAGGCGGAAGAAGCTATGTTAAAGTTGTTTCAGGATAAAGATTATGAATAAGGGAGAACTATTATGAAGTTAAATGAATTTATAATAAAAGAGCTATACGGTGAATATTCTTTCCGGTGGAAACTCGACGAGAAAGTGAATATTCTGGCAGGTATTAATGGTTCGTATAAATCTACATTGCTGAAGATTATCAGAGAGCTTTGTTACGTTAATTCCCTGAATGATAATTACCATTTGAGCGAGGCTACTCTATTGTTTTCTGATGAAATATTCTTAAAATATAAAAGATTTGAAGATAGTTTGTTGAAACTGCGTAACGAATCTGATAAAGATGAAATGTTGCAGGAAATAGCTGCCAATGTAAAAGCTGATTTCAGGGATATAGATGAAAAAGGATTGTCTGATAGGATTTTAAAGGCGGATATCATAGCAATAAAAAAGTCGAGAGAGAAGTTTCCTGTAAATAAATTCAAGGAACTGATTAGAGTAGATTATATTTCAACATTTGATGTTCCTGTCATAACTGATGATAAGGCAAAGAAGTCTGCTTTGGATATAAAATTGGAAGACTTAGAAAAAGAGTATGCATACTATCTTTCTGATTTAGCAAAGGAAATATCCAGTAAGGTTATAAAAGACGGAAATATAGATAAAGCGGATTTGGATGCCATTTATAGGCAGAGAGAGAACTTTCTATCTATTATCAATGATGCTTTTTCGGATACAAATAAAGTCCTGGATACAAGCAAAAGCAGGCTGGAATTCAAATTAAATAATGGCAAATTATTGAATACAATGAATTTGTCTTCCGGAGAAAAACAGTTCTTGATTATCATGCTAACCGTTTTATTAGAAAAAGAGCAAGAGTATATTTTACTGATGGATGAACCGGAGATCTCTATGCATTTTGGATGGCAAAGGAATCTGTTATTGAACATTCAAAGATTAAATCCGAATAGTCAAATAATTTTAGTAACCCATTCTCCGGCATTAATTATGGATGGATGGGAGCAGTTGGTTACTAACATGAACGAAATAAGAATGTAAAAGTATGGCTGAGGTTAGACTGAATGATCTGGTAACAGGCTCTTTTATCAAAAGCACTCAGAGGTTTAGCACTACTCCCCATTTGATTCCGGTACAGGTATATGTTGAAGGGAAGGATGATATTTGTTTTTGGCGTAAATTTTTACGAAAGTATGATTCGAAATATGTATTCAACGTTGTCACGAATAAGGTAGCTAACAATGGGGATGATGGAAAAGAGGCGTTAATGAAAATTTCATCTCTGAGTTTGAATAAGATAGTTTGTGTAGATGCCGACTTTGACTTGTTAATAGATAATTATCACACATATACTTCTTTGTTAAGACAGGGAGATTTCATTATTAATACTGAATATTATTCTATTGAGAATATATTGCTGAGACATGAATCGTTATATCGTTTTATTCATAGCATCGTACAGGAGATGGCATCGTTTGATTTTAATGATTATCTAAATAAGTTCTCAACTGCAATTTATGATTTGTTCCTCTTCTTATTGTGTTCACTTGATTGTAAATCTACTGATTTCGGTTTTAAACAGTTTAATGATTATATAAATTCGATATCTATACGACGCGACAATTATAGTGATGCTTTTATTAAATTTTCGGAGGATTACCATAAAGATTTAAAACTTGAATTTCAGAAATATAAGACAGAAATGGATAAATATGATTCCATATTACGTACAAAGGGGTACTTGAAATACGATACGCACAAATTGTTACAAGGACATATTTTATTTAATACTGTTTTAAAAAGTCTGATTGTATTTGAATGCAATGTCTGTAAGAACCAGAAAGTTGCTGACATCTATAAAAGAACAGATATAGATATACTTCAAAAAGACTCTTTAAAAGAAGAATATAATAAAAGTTTTGGTGGATATAGCAGTATGCATGAATGCATAGACGCGAAATTTTATGCTTGTGAATATTGGGACGGTGACAAAGTACCTCAGCCGGTAGTTGCTAAATTGGATGCATTGTATTCTTAGTGAAGGATATGTTTTTTATAAGACCCAGTATAGGTTTAATATACAACCGAATAGGAAAATGAAAAAATAATGAATTTACATTTGGTTGATATACAAATGTTTATAAATAATTGATAGGGGACTCTGGTGCAGAGTCCTCTTTTTTTATTGCTTTTGTTTGGTGAGCTTTGTTCTGTCGATGCATCGATAATCATGAAGTAAAATTTAAAATGAAAGGAACAAAGTTATGGCAGTATTATTCAGGAAAGTGCTTCGCTCGAGCGATCCGACAAATAAGAGTTCGGTAAAGAAGGTATATCCGGTGGTGACGTACAAGTACGACAACGCAGCTACTTTGGGCGAGTTCGCGAAAGAGATCAGCGGCAATTCCGGAGTGAGCGAGGGTGAGACGATCAGTGTGCTGAAGGACTTCCGGGCGCTGTTGAAGAAGACACTACTCACGGGGCGTTCGGTAAATATCGAGGGACTGGGATATTTCTTCCTGGCGGCACAGAGCAAGGGAGCGGCAAAGATGGAGGACTTCACGGCACAGGACATCACCGGGCTGCGCATCTGCTTCCGTGCAAACAATGATATCCGCCTGCATACGGGCGCGGCAACCCGGAGCGACGGGCTGAAACTGAAGGATGTGGACCGCATCAACGCGGGTGACGAGGAGGATGACGGAAGTTTTGTAGAAGATCCGACAGCCTGATGCAGATCACGACGATTCTGGCTTTCATCACCGCTATGGGCGGTCTGGAAGCGGTTAAGTGGATGGTACGTTTCATCACCTGCCGCAAGACTGACGCACGAAAAGAGACGGCTTCGGTAGTGGAACTGGAGGAGGAGAACCGCCGTAAAAAGGTGGACTGGCTGGAAGAACGGCTGACGCAGCGTGACGAGAAGATAGACGAGCTTTATGCCGAGTTGCACAAGGAGCAGGCGGAAAAGCTGAGCTGGATAAACCGTTGTCACGAGGTGGAGCTGGCGGAAAAGGAGCTGGAGGTGAAGAAATGTGAGGTAAGGGGATGCGTGGGGCGCATCCCGCCTTCGGATTACTGATGTCAGGATCATACCTGATAAAAAATGAATCTTCTAATTTAAAAATGAATAAACCATGATACGGAAAATAGATACGATTATAGTGCATTGTTCGGCTACAAAAGCCGGGCAGGATTTTACGGCGGTCGATATAGACAGGTGGCATCGGGAACGGGGCTTTGACGGGATAGGCTATCACTATGTGATCCGTTTGGACGGACAGATAGAGAAGGGCCGGGACGTGGCGTTGCCCGGTGCGCATTGCCGGGGCTGGAATGTGAGGAGTATCGGCGTTTGCTACATTGGCGGTCTGGATGCGGAAGGACACCCTGCGGACACGATGACGAAAGCGCAAAGGCGTGTGCTCTATCAATTGATCATCGAATTGCAGAAGGATTATCCTTCGATAGACCTGGTGGTCGGTCATCGGGATACGTCACCGGACAGGAACGGGGATGGGCTGATAGAGCCTTGGGAGTATCTGAAGGCCTGCCCGTGTTTCGATGTGAAGGAGTTTATGCGGTCGGCAAGAGCATTGCTTTTTCTGTTGCTTGCGGCGTTGATGTTCCCGTTTCTGTTGGCAGCATGCGGGAGCGGGAAGACGGTACGGGGCAGTAGTCGGGTGATGGCGGATTCTGTAGGGCAATTGCGGTGCGTGGAGAACCGGGTTGAGGAAAAAGCCTCTTTTGAACGGGAGGGGGAAGTGACGGAAGAGCATATAGAAGAGACGGTGTTGGTGTTTGAGGGAGATTCGGATTCCACATCGGATTGCAGAGGGCAGCGTAAGCTGCTTTCTGCTGTCACGAGAAGACGTATTGACAGAAAACTGCTGAAAGGAGGGAGCAAAGAAGTATCAGTTCGGAAGGAAGTTACGGATTCGGTGAGCCGTTCTGTTCATTCGGTTATGAAGGCAGAGGCTTTGAGCAGTGAAAAAGAGGTTTCTAAAAGCAGGAGGGGTATTGCGGGGATTTTCATTTTTGTTCTGATTATGGCAGGCGGGGGATATTTGCTTTCGGGGCACAAATAAAAGTAAAACATCGTTTATTGACATGCCTGAAACGGAAATAATGATTATCTTTGAATGATTAAGTAGTAAATCAAAAATAGTTTGATATATGGATCATTTTAGACAGAAGAACAAAAGGATATATGGGCTTCGCTAAAAACCTTATTAAGGGAAGTCTCTTGACTTTATTCCTATCTTTTCGTTCTTTTGTTCTTCTGTCTGAACTAAATTCTTGTTAATCTTCTTATTGTCTAAATTAATGATGAACGATTACTTAAAAAATAAAAGAATAGCTATGGACGGTATATTGCGCAAACTTCCTATCGGTATACAGACCTTTGAGGTGCTTTCTATATATTGGTTCACGATCTGCTTGGTATGCTCTATCAGTTCGGTTCCGCCATAGTCGCCATGTCCGGGCACGACGTAGCGGGCCGAGGGGAACTTGGCTTTTACCTTATCGAGAGTTTTCGGCCATGCCGTCACGTCTGCGTCCGAGATGTTGCCGATGCTTGTCGCCTGGTTGTCTTTAAGCATACATCCGCCAAAAAGGATATTCTCTGTCGGCAGCCAAACCACGATATTGTCGGTCGCATGCCCGCCTCCTAAATAATAGCATTGGAGAGGCATGCCGTCCAAGCTGACGGTCAGTGAATCGGTGAATCCATGTTCCGGTACGGGCAACCCTTTTTCCTTGGCGAGGTCTATCGTCATCTGGTTCGCGTATGATCGGACACCTTTCTTTTGCAGGTAACCCAGTCCGCCAATACAATCGCCGTGCCAGTGGTTCGGGATAAACGTGGTGACTTTGGCATGCAAAGAGTCTGTCACCCAGTTGACCAGCATTTCCGTTTGTGCGTCATTGATCGGTGTGTCCAGCAACGCTGCCTGGTGGTTGTTGATAACAATCATCCCGTTGGAAGGTACCATACCCCATCCTTCGATTTCGGCGAGGGATACATAAGTGTACACTTTGTCCGAGAGTTGGGTGATACTGATGTCATCGGATATTTTTACGCTTTTCTGTGCCATAACTGCGACAGGGAAAAGCATGGAGATAAGGATAAATACTGTTTTCATTTTATTCTTTTACCTTAATTCCGCAACACTATTATAAAATATTTTTTTTAAGTACCTGAGCA